>Ga0182742_1001028_pt1 | contig 38273 bp, 43 predicted proteins | sample eDN5th37CBELigMG_FD_128880 | JGI IMG/M metagenome (GOLD analysis project Ga0182742, IMG submission 128880) | Enriched Miracle-Growth compost microbial communities from Emeryville, California, USA - eDNA 5th pass 37_C BE-Lig MG (version 2)... ... | reverse complement strand
TTGCGGAAGCGTTGAACGCGCTCGGCTTGCTTTGCGTCAGGCATGGCATCCACCCGTTAGACTCGTGCCATATCGAGTGATGACCGATTCTGAGTTGGCTGTGGAGTCGCGCGTCAAGAATCCATTCACAATAGATCGATTCAGCGGTGGGAAACTTCTTTAGCTAGAATCATTTAGCCGAAACGGCCGAGTCAATTCGCATGTAAAAGTCAGGTTCCGGGTGCTTCTGAGTTACGCACTTGATTCGCTGCTGCGTAGTAATCGAGCCGAGCTTCGACCTGCAATCCAGGGTCACGATTCAGGGATGTGCCGGATAAAAAGGTGGATGACTGCTAACGGAACCTCCACCAGACCCGGATACTTAGATTAGATTCTACGACCCGCGTGCACGATCGTGCGCGCGTTCGAGATACGCCCGCCGGCATTGATGGTTCAGGAGGCGACGAGGTCAGCAAGCAGGTGCTTATCGACTTCGACCATCTGATTTCTCCCTGCGAACACCTCCTGCTTCCAGGATATCGCGTCCTCAGGGTCTGACCCAAGGACCACTCATGCCCTGAGGCGCTGGTCACGCGGTACGGCGCTGGCCTGAGAGAGCAGGTAGGCATCCCGGTTCCGCTTGAAAATGGCAGCCTTTTCGAGATCCTTCAGGATCTTCCGGGCCGGCACCTGGCGCTGGGCATCCCGGGCACAGAGACGAGGAAGCGAGAACAGAACAGCGATGTCAGTCCGGCTCGTCTGAATAGCATCCTGAACAAGTGCGACCTGCTCTCCTGCCAGCGGCATCCCATTTTCCTCTCCGGAAGCAGCAACAGGTTCATCACGGCGGAAGGTATGGCTCTGATCAGGTCCTCGCCTGGAGCGACGGCGGCGATCTCAGGGTACTCGCTCTTGGCGAGGGTGATCGTCAGTGACTGGTCCTTGATCAACGGCCCATCGGACAACTGTTGCAGGTATTCTCGAAAGTTCTGCACCCGTGTCCGGGCGGCATCGTCATGACGGAATCAATTTCTCAGAAAAGCGAGCCATGAACAGCGATAGCATAGCCTCTCTCCTTTATGGCTTCCCGCACTGCATCGATCGTGAGGCGGTGTACCTTGCGACACCTTTCTGCCGGATCAAGATCATACCGGAAACTTGGAACCGCCATTTTATCCATTACATCCTCTTCCAGCCGTGGATTGGTGGTCTGCCAATCTCAGCCCTGTGACAGACCACCAATGTCTCATCGCGTTAATGTCGCCTCCACCGGGAACACTGGCGAGCAATCCGCGATCTGATCCACTCCAGATGTTTCAGGACCGGCTTGATATGGCTCAGGACCAGCCATCGACAGCTCTCTCGTGTCGGTTCAATCTTCTGGCCCACTGCGTCAGCCCAGGGGGCACATCGATTAAGCAAGCGCCGGATCGCTGCAAAGCGATGATTACGCTGCATCGCTGCAAAGTGGCGCTCTCGCTGCTTGAGAGCAGTATCTCTCACGGAGATTGGAAACCATAGTAGCTCCAATTTATGAACCCCATGTTCGATGTATCCGGGTGGGAGCCCGCAGAACCACTTGATCGCGTCTTGCCTCCAGGTTTCCCTTTCATCCCAGATCTCCAGAACGGTTCGCCCATCACACCTCGCTTTCGGGAAAGCCAAGCTGACGCACGACCTCCTGGCGTGTCTGCTCAAGGGTCAAAGAAAGTTCGCCCTGGCGGCTCTTGGCAACCGTGTACCCAACACCCCAGTGCTCCATCGCCACATCCGTATCCATCGTGGCAAGATCCGTCCAGGGCACGTGGCTCTCTCGCAACGCCGTGGCCAGTCTCGGCGGCATCGCACGGATGATGATGCTCCCGCCGCGCTTGATAATGGGGCCAAGGACTTCCTCGGCCATTTTCGCGATCGGGTCGTCCTTTCGAAGATTGCTCCAGAGATGCTCCACATCATTGAGACCAATGGCAATGGTCGCACTTGGGATAGCCCGCCGAAAAGCTTCTTCGGTCACCTTGGCCAGCCGGATCATCTCGGCATCGCACCGAACCATGATCACAACGACAATCGGCATCCCGTCAGGAACCTCGCTGGCAACATCGACACCGGCAAAGAACGTCACGGCCCGATCATCCAAGTTGGCGCCGGTGTCCCAGATGACCGTCTCGCGTCGCGAGAAACTGGCCCGGGTTGCCGCGTAAGCCTCGTTGAGAACCTCCATGTCGGCCTCCGCGTTGCCTTGGAGTTCGGTCGTGGGAGGAAGTGTCACGCTCGTCACGAGCCCAGGCAGCCGGTTGCCATGGCGGCGCTGATCGTCGAATTCGACGATTCGGCTCGGCAACCCAGACAACTCAATGGACGCTTGAAACAGCGCTGTGGCGGTGCTTTTTCCAGCAGTTCCGGCTCGTTGAACCACAACGATCAGCGCGGGCGTGGAAGATGTGACCGGTTCTTTCCGGCGTAAGAATTGTAACATTGTTCAATCTCCTTTCTGAACAATCGGAGATTATCTGCAAATGTTTAGCAGTTTGCTAAGCAACCTCCAGATTTTGGGCTCTCCCTTGGCGACGCATTTCCGGCTATTCAGCTGTCCCAGAGTTGAAGGAGGAGCAAAAGTGTCTCGGTCCCCGTCCTGGCAGGAGGTTGCACGGGCAACAGCAAAACGGTTGCAGACCGCTCCCCATGGCCAGCACCGGGTCATCCTCAATCGGGTCGCCTCAGAATCAGGCTATCGGCCCTCGACGCTGCGCAGCCTCATCAAATCGCTGCAGTTCCTTGACGATTTGGGCCAAATCGACCCGGACCTCGCAGGCCAAGCCCGCAAGACGAGTCATGCGGTTGTGTCAGTCTTTGAGAGATGGTGGCGTCATGACCACGTGGGTGCCCATCAAGCTCTTCGGGAATATTGCCGGTCTCCCCAGGCCATCCGGGATCTGGTTGCATTGGAGAAAGAGGCCCGCGTGGTCACGGCTGCCAAGGCGGCCCAATGGGATGAGGATCATGCGCCTGATCTGGAAAGCCTGGTCCGTCCCAGTGCCGTCACTGGCCGAACCTTACGTCCAATCAGGCGTCAGAATAGCTTGATCGAGATCTTGCAGGCCAAGCGGGTCGCTAGCGGACGGGCGGCTGACATGTGGGCAGATTTGGATCGAGCCTTCGAGCGGATGGACGGGTGGGAGTATTCTGATCGTAAATTGTTGATATGGCAAAAGCCAAGCGATTTGTGGCGCCGCCGCCGGGTGTCTGCCGTTTGGTGCTATGACAACCAAATCCCTCTTGCTGCGGCGATCGAGATCCGCCCCCCAGCCACCCTGGACCTGCTCTGGGATCGAGCTCCTGATCTCATTCTCCGAGGCCATGGCCTCAGACGCGCCGCCAGTGTCGTGGTGATCGTGCTTCCGGACCCGATCTGTGAGCGCGTCTTCGACGACAGCCATCTCGGCCCCGAATACCTCAACGGAAGCGGGGGCGTCTGGTGGTGTCACCGGATCTAAAGCGGCCGTTGGCGCCTGAACGGGCTTAGTCGGACCCCATCATTGCGGCACGCTGTTTGATCTTGCGCCTCCGCTCGTCCGCAGCAGGGCTCTTATGCCGGCTGGTTTGAGCCGTGCCGTTCTTCGGCACCACAGTGCCGGGCGTACCAGTCGGAGGGCTCACCTGGGGCATCTCGGTTGGCAAATTTGGCTCGGTACTTTCTTGATCCGGATGGGCTGAATTCCGAGCCCGGTACAGAGCCTGCCGGAGGGCGCCTTTTTTCACCTTCGGCGCGGAGGACTGGGTCAGGCTGAGGATGCGATCGAAGATAGTCTCCGCCGGGTAGCCATCGGCCACCAGGGCTTCAATCGCGCGAAGATGCTTGCCGATGACCTGGGACACGAACTTCCGCCCCAAGGAGGGTTCGAGATCCTCGGCAATGGCTTGGATGGTTTTGAGGGGATCACTGACTCTCATTATGCACCTCGCGCGTGGTAAAGACATAATAAAACATAATAAGACAAAATCAAACAAAAGGCTACAAAATAGGACATCGTCGAAACAAGTGTGACAGGGGTCGACGGCAACCGGTCTTCTCTCCCACAGAGCTTGAGTCACGGGGCCGTCCGGGTTGGCCGCACGCCCGGGAAGGCGGCAGCAGCGTCATCTCGCCTTTTCATCGCATCAACAGCCCCAACCCCTCTCATTGTGGCTTGCTACCATGGCCACGAGAATAGCCGTCCACCAACGCAGGGAGACGGGTGTGAAATCGTCGAATCCTTTTCCGGCACCCACGCGCACGAGCCAGACGACAGAAACCTATCTCAAGGAGGGCGAACGGCACCTGCGTCGGGCAAAGCGGTTGTTCTCTCAGATCGCCTGCCCGGCCAAGGCGCTCGTCGCGGTCCGGGAGACCGAGCAGGTGCTCAAGGCGCGGACGGCTCGCCGCTACTGGCAAGAGCACCTCGCCATCCTTGGTAAGCTACAAAAGTCGGGCGAGATCTCGGGCGAGGCTCACGACGAGGCAAAAGCCGCGATCGCCACCGCGTTGTTCGACGCCAGAAAGTGCCCGCTGATGCCGCAGACGGGTGCCAAGAAGGTGCGCGATTTGAGCGAGGCGGAAGCTGCGACCGTGATTGAGGCGCTCGCCCAGAAGGCTCAGGCGACGAAAGCCGACGGGATCGACCGTTACCTTCTCCTTTATACGCGGCTTGCGCCTGTCCTGGGCTTTCGCCCCTGTGAAGGCATCGGGATTCGGCTTTCGGGCCTCACCCTTCACCTGCCCTGCGCCAAGAACAGCAATGGCCGCGCAGGACGCGACATGCGTCCCGTCAACCTCAAAGCTTACGAGCCCGGATTTCTGGAACTCGTTGCCCAATTCATCACTGTTCAACAGGCTCTGATCGACGCCTATGGCGGCTTTGATCAATTCTACCCAGCCGCCCGACAGCGCCTTGCTCGGCTGAGCCTCCGGGTCGTGCAGCGGAGGGTCTGCCCCTATTCTTTCCGGCATGTCGCGATGGCCACCTGGAAGGCGGCCGGCTATGACGCGGCCACAATCGCGCTCCTTGCCGGGCATAGCAGCAAGACGACCGCAGGCAAGCATTATGCGGGGAAGCGCCACGGCTGGCCCGTCGCTTTTGCGGTTGCAGTTCCCGCGGAAGCTCCTGCCGCCGCGGAAGACGATGCCATGACGCCGACAAACATCGAGACCCTCGTGGAAGCCATGAGGGTCACCGAAGCCGATGCGCCCAATACGGATGGGCCCGAGGCACTTCTCAGTCTAAACGAGGCCGATCGGCAGGCCGCCAAGTCTCCAGTTCGGCAAGCATTGTTTGACATCCCTTCGCCTGCGGCCAAACAAAGGAGGCCCGCAGGGAAGGCCCAATTGGATCAGAGGCGTGCCCAAGAGCATGCTGACGCTTGCCCAGGTGCGAAGCCCCCGCGCCATAATCCCAACCTGATGGACATACCTGCCTATACCGACCCTGAAGAACAGGATCTGGCAGACGGATCGGAAGAGACCGACCATCTCGGAATGCGGTTTTGAAGAGGGGCCGCAAACTACAACTCAACATCGAATGCGGCATCTCAATGCGAATGCTCGCGCAATATCTCCGGCAGGCGGTTGTTGGAGGGGCGGCCGCGTCGGCGGTCGGCGATCCCGGCTGGCCCGTCGTCGCGAAAGCGGCGCTGCAGGCGATAGACCTGACGTTCGCTCACCCGCAGCAGTTCGGCGGCCGCGGCGGGGGTGAGACGGCCGCTGTCCAGGCGCGCCAGGATGTCGATCCGGTTGAGTTCTCGTTTGCTCATCAGCACCACGCTCATCTGATCTACCGCCTCCGTGCCTCGATCCCACAGGGCAGGAGACTGACATTTGGACTTTGCTCAGTGCTGACATTTTAACTTTGCGCCTACAGACGAATTTCTGAGAACAAACGTTTTGACAAGAAGTCTTCAGAGGCTGGAGCGGTTCTTCCACACAGGCTCTATCTCTCCGGTCGCTCGCATGCGTCGCCCAACACATTCATATGCTCTCCAGCGGCTAATCGGCCCAGGCAACACCTGATCGCCGCCCAACCCACCTTAGAATTTATTCATCGAATTTATATAGAGTATCTCCTAACGCGGAATTCAGCGACTTTCCCAGCTGCCTTTTGACATATCCCATGCGAGATCAGACCGGACCATTCAGCCTGCCGAAGTGGCGACTTACCCGTTGGCTCACTGATCCTGGCCAAGATATCTCACTCGATCTTCGCCAGGCTCTGATCGCAAGTCTGTTTGGTACCCTGCCGATCTTCATTGGGGGTGTCGTAAATACTGTCCTGGTGGCGGCCGTCGTCGCCGTTCGGCAGCCCCATCCGGTGTTCGTCTCGTGGTTTGCGTTCGAAGTCGTTCTCTGCGTGTTACGAACTTACACCATCATCACGGCCTTTCGCGCCGCCGCAAAAGGCGGAGAGACGCCAACCGATCTATATATTGTTCTCGCGATCTTCTGGGCCCTCGGCGTCGGCTATGGCACCTTTATCAGCCTGTTGAGTGGCGACTGGGTTGTCGCTGCGCTCGCCTGCCTCTCGTCGGCGGCCATGATGGGTGGCATCTGCTTTCGCAACTACGCGGCACCCCGCTTGGCAACCGCGATGATCGTGGTGAGCTTTGGGCCCGCTTGCCTTGGCGCTGTGCTGTCTGGCGAACCGATTATGCTGCTGACGGCACTCCAGATCCCCTTCTATCTCTTTGCAATGGGCAAGGCCGTGTATCGGCTCAATAGGATGCTCGTCACCACCATGCGAGCGGAACGCGACAATGACCATCGGGCCCGCCATGACATGCTCACAGGGTTGTCCAACCGCTCCGGCCTGACGGCGGCCCTTGAGCAAAACTGGGAGATGGTACGACGGGGCCGCCAGCAGATTACACTCCTGTATCTCGATCTGGATGGCTTCAAGGCTATCAATGACAACCATGGCCACACGGCTGGCGATACGCTGCTGAAGCTGGTTGGTGAACGCCTCGATGACCTGTTGCGACCCGGAGATCTTGCCGCCCGGATCGGGGGCGACGAGTTCGTTGTGCTTGTCCCCAATGCTGGCCCCGCCGAGGCAATGCGGCTTGGCCATCGCCTCATTGAGGCGATAAGCGCCCCCTACCTTGTGGATGGTCAGGAGGTTGTCATCGGTACCAGCATCGGCATTGCATCCACTCAGAGTGGAACTGCATCGCCAGATCAACTCTTGAGACACGCGGATCTGGCACTCTATGAGGCCAAGTCTCAGGAGCGTGGCACATGCTGCCTCTTCGCACCAGAAATGGAAACCCGGTTGCAGATGCGCCATGCCCTTGAGGCTGACTTGCGCAGCGCGTTTGCCAACGGCGAGTTCGAGCTCTTTTACCAGCCTCAGATAAACCTTGCAGCAAACGAAATCTCCGGTTTTGAAGCTCTTCTGCGGTGGCGCCACCCTGAACGCGGTATGATCCCTCCGGCCGAGTTCATTCCTGTGGCGGAAGACATCGGCCTGATTTCGTTGCTCGGAGAGTGGGTCCTCGCGCAGGCCTGCCACGAAGCAGCTCGTTGGCCGCGTGATCTCAGGATCGCGGTAAATCTCTCCCCGCTGCAGTTCAGGAGCGGCAATCTTCTGCACTGCGTCCACACGGCCTTGGCAGCATCGGGTCTTGCTCCCGAGCGTCTTGAGCTGGAGATTACTGAGTCCTGTCTGCTTCAGGAGAACGATGCGACGTTATCGGTCCTTCGCCAGCTTCGCAGGCTCGGAATCCGTATCGCACTGGACGATTTTGGGACGGGCTATTCGTCGGTCAGTTACTTGCGCAAATTCCCGATCGACAAGATTAAGATCGATGGATCGTTCGTGCGCGATATCTGCTCGCGGATAGACGCTTTCGTGATTGTCCAGTCGATTACAAGCCTCGGAGCTGGCCTCATGATGTCCACCGTTGCTGAAGGCATTGAGACAGAGGAACAACTGCTCAAGATCCGCGAGGCCGGGTGTACTGAAGGCCAGGGGTATTACTTCGGACGACCGAAGCCACCTTGTGAGTTGGTCGCCCTTTTAAACGAGGCTGGGGCAAGATCCGATGGCTCAGCCTTATACCCCTATAGCGGATCGCATCATCGGGTTTTGACAAGAAGTCGGTAACCGGTGCCGTGGCAGGGTCCTCCTACAGGAGGGTCGCATGCGCACCAACCAGCGGCTGGCCCAGCTCTGGCTCGACGCTCTGGCCACCGAGCTCGGGGCGTCAGTGGGCACCATCGCCACTTACACGGACGATCTCAACTGCTACCTCACTTGGCTGAAGGAGAACAGCCTCAGCCTGGATGAGGTCGGCTTGGAGCAGATCCGGGATTACATTGCCACTCTCGATCAGCGCGGTTACGCTGGATCCACCATTGCCCGCAGGATCACCGTGGCACGCGGCTTGCACAAGTTCCTGATTGCCGAGGAGCTCGGCTCGCGCGACCCCACCTCCCATCTCTCGGCTATGAAGCGGTCGCGCAAGCTGCCCTTCGTCCTGTCGATCGCCGAGACCGAAACACTCCTGGAGACCGCGCATCGACTGGCGGCCGATCCTTCCGTGGGGCTGTACCGGCAGGCCGGCTATGCCCGTCGGGCGGCCCTGTTCGAGACCCTCTATGCCTCCGGCATGCGCATCAGCGAGGCCCTGTCCCTGCCCGCCGATGCCGCGCCTGCGGGCATCCGCATGCTGCTGGTGCGCGGCAAGGGCGACAAGCAGCGCCTCGTGCCGCTGCACGAGCGGGCGATTGAGGCCATCGCCCTCTGGCAGCGGCTAGCCCGTGCCTATGCCGGAGGAGCACCCTCCCCCTGGCTGTTCCACTCCGTCCGCAACGGCACCAAGGCGCTGACCCGTCAGGCGGCTCTGCTCGAGATCAAGGAGGCGGCAGGGGCAGCAGGGCTGTCTAGCCCCGAGCGGGTGTCGCCGCACGTGCTGCGCCATGCCTTTGCCACCCACATGCATGCCGGCGGCACCGATCTGCGGGTGCTGCAGGAGTTGCTGGGACACGCCGGCATTGAGACCACGCAGATCTATACCCACCTGGATACGGCCCGCCTCCACAACATGGTCCGCGATCTGCACCCGCTTAATGAGCAGGAGCTGCCCGGATGAACACGCCGCGGGTCGCCTGGGGCATCGCCATGGTATCGTCAGCGTGACGCAGGCATTCGCCTCATACGTGTTTCTCCTGTATCGAAAAGCCCAACATCTCAGCTGTTCAACCGCCATCCCCCTCCATGATGGTCATCAGCCTGGACGGCGGCTACATCCGCGATTGGCGCGACAGAAAGCGGAACTTCGAGCTGATCGTCGGCCGGTCCATGCCCGAGGAGGGCGAGGCTCGGTACATCGGCTTTGTCCACGGCTATGACCGCAAGCCGCAGCGCCGCATCATCGATCATCTCAGGCGCCAGGGCTTCCAGGCCGATCAGGACCTGACCTTTATCACGGATGGCGGGGACGAAGTCCGCGCCCTCGCCGAGCGGATCATCTCCTGCAGCGAGCACGTCCTTGACTGGTTCCATATCACCATGCGGATCACGGTCCTGCGGCAGTTCGCTCAGGGTCTGGTGCAACATGACAAGGACGCTGGGACGGAAGCCCTCGATGAGCTGCGCCGGATCAAGTGGTTCCTCTGGCATGGCAACACGTATCGCGCTCGGGAGGCCATCGATACCTGCTGCTCGACCTCGAAGCTCTCGACAGGGTTCCGATAGGGTGGACGCCCCCCAACGGCCTTGGTGTGCCACAGTGGAGGTGTTGAACACCACTTGAAGGAGGCGTCCACCCCATCAGAACCCCACTGTGCTGGAGATTAGACGTCGAGTTCACAAACACCTGCCGACCCTTCATCAAATTCAGCGTAGATCCGGATGAGGGCCCAATCGATTGCCGCGATCGAGAGCATCGATCGCGAGCATATCGGAGCTATCCAGTTCAAAGTCAAAAATTGTAATATTTTCAACGATGCGAGATGGAGTTGCCGATTTTGGAATTGCAATATAGCCCTTCTGCATGTGCCAGCGCAGTATCACCTGAGCAGAGCTTTTCCGATATTTCTCGGAAATTGCGCAAATAGTAGGTTCATCCACTGCCCCTTTCGCCAAGGGACTCCAGGCTTCAGTTGCGATCCCGTGCCTGCGGTGAAAGTCAGCAAGCTCCTCTTGTTGAAATGTGGGATGGAGTTCGATCTGGTTGACGGCCGGCACTGTTCCTGACTCGCCGAGCAGTCGCTCAAGGTGGTTCATCTGGAAATTGGAAACGCCAATGGCTCGGATCCGCCCCTCGCTCCGAAGTGTTTCCAACGCCTTCCAGGTCTCGATATAGCGATCAAGTTTCGGCAGCGGCCAATGGATCAGATAGAGATCAACCACATCAAGGCCCAACCTCTTGGTCGTCTCATCAAAGGCCCTGCGTGCTTCGTCAAACCCATGGCTTGCGTTATCCAGCTTCGATGTCACAAAGACCTCGGATCGGGTCAACCCGCTCTCCGCGATCGCTCGTCCGACGCCTTCCTCGTTTCCGTAGAGGGATGCCGTATCGATGCTGCGGTAGCCGGCGTCGAACGCGAGTTTCACGAAGCGAACGACATCGGTGTTGTCCATCTGCCAGACCCCAAATCCGATTTGGGGAATGGAGACGGATTGATTAAGCGTCACCGACGGAACAGAGGACATGAGAAACTCCAGGTTGAACCTGTTCTGCCTACTGCAATATACAGATTGGGCACATAGACAGGGGGTTGACTCGACCGATCACGCTTCACGCCGGAGGTATTTCCGAGCTGGCTTACGCAATTCCGAGTTGCGTCCGAGTTGGCATGCCTGTCTGAGCGCCGTGAGCCAGACAGGCTAGCGAGGCTCCGTGACAGGCCCGCTCAAGGGCTGTCGTGACAGATAGTCCCTCATCGATGCTACTGGCCAGAATGCCAACGAAAGTGTCGCCCGCTCCAGTCGTGTCGACGGGTTGAACCGGCTTCGCTTCGATATTCTCGCGATGCTTATTCGGGTGAAACACATAGGCTCCGCGCGCACCAGCCGTCACAACGCATATGCAGCCGATTTGCGACAGAAAGCCTCCAGCCTCTTCGAATGCGGTCGTCTCGCGTCCGAGGAGTGCTGATGCTGCGACAGCCTCGTGTTCGTTGACGACGAAGATATCGGTCGCATTGACGAGGTCCCTTAGATCCGTCGCCGCAAATCCTGAGGGAGCCGGTGCGAAGTTCCAGATGACGCGGCCACCGGCAGCGCGGACCTGCTGGGCGACCTTGAGCGACCCGGGAAAGGCGACCTCCATTTGGAGAACCGCGACGGTGGAGGCATCGATCTCAATGTTGCGGATCGATGCTTCCGTCAGCGTAACATTCGCCCCGCTGGCGACGGTGATCGCATTCTCGCCTTGCTCATCAACGGTGATGAAGGCACATCCGGTCGGCTCCGTACTGTTAGCGACGAGATCAGTCCCCACACCATTGCGATTCAGGTTTTCGCGCGCGGATCGGCCGAAGGCATCGTCGCCGACGCAGGCTGCGATCGCCACCCGACCCGGTGATGATACCCGCGCAGCAGCGATCGCCTGGTTCGCGCCCTTTCCACCAAACAACGTATCATAACGAGGCGAGAGAACGGTTTCGCCCGGTCGCGGGATCGAGGAAACGCGGGTGACAAGATCGATGTTGATCGAACCAAAAACGAGGATCATGTCACGCACTCCCTTTTCCCGTCTGGCTTCAGCCTTCGGCATCCATGGCGTGGAGCATTTCCACTCGCCGCCGGCAGTCCTCATCGGTAGAGAACTCTGCCGACAGGTAGGACGAGACAAGATCCTGTGCGAGCCAGGAACCAACGATCTTGGCACCGATGCACATTACATTGACGTCGTCATGCTCTACGGACTGGTGTGCCGAATGGATGTCGTGGCAAACGGCCGCGCGGATCCCTTTGATCTTGTTGGCAGCAATCGACGCACCGACACCCGTGCCGCAGACCATGATGCCGCGCTCAGCGTCCCCGGAAATGACCTTCTGGGTCAGTGCGCGGGCAATGACCGGAAAGTCAACAGGCTGATCATCAAACGACCCGACATCGATGACCTCATGCCCGAGCGAGCGGACGTGTTCGACTACAGCGTTCTTGAGAGGCCATCCGGCATGATCCGACCCGACTACGACGCGCATTGGGTAACCTTTCCTTCGTGATTGCAGGCCGGGCGGCGCTGGGCGCCACCCGCTTTCTCCTTGGCTCAGCTCCGCATCTCCTGGGGAAGCTCGCTACCATGGAACTTTTTGTAGATCTCGTTCAGCTTGCCGTTCTTCAAGTTGGTCGAAATCCACTCGTTGAGCTTTTCGACCAGGCGCGGCTCGCCCTTGCGGACACCAATCGCGAGATCGAAGGTGCGGATGAGCACCTTGGGCTCGAACGCGCGGGCCGGGTTCTTGACACCGATCTGGTTCACAATCGTTGCGGACGTGGCGACGCAATCAGCCTGACCGGAGACGGCGGCGGTCACCATCGTGGCATCGTCGTCGAAGCGGGCGAGGGTGAGGTTGCGATCCTTCATGTTCGTCAGTTCGGTATCCTGCGTCGTGCCGCGCGAGACGGCGATGGTCTTGCCCTTCAGGTCAGTCCAGTCCTTCGCCTCAACGGTCTTCAAGCAGCCGACAACGGACTGCAAGGCCGCATAAGCCTTGGTAAAGTCGATCACCTTGGCGCGCTCGGGAGTAACGGAAAGGGTCGAGATGATGATGTCGGCCTTGTTGGTCTGGACGTTCGGGATCCGGGTCGCGCCTGTCGTCTGGACGAATTCGAGTTCAAGCCCAAGATCCTTGGCGAGAAGTTGAGCGGTTTCGACGTCTGAGCCCGTCGGCTTGAGGTTGGTGTCCATCATGCCGGATGGCGGGATCGCCAGATCGGTCGCGATGCGGATCTTCTTGGCCTTCATGATGTCGTCGAGGAGGTCAGCATGCGCGGCTGTGGTGCCGAGTGCCACCATGCAGGTCATTGCAACTGCGGCAGCGGATAGCGGACGCTTCATCATCGTAGTCGTCTCCCTAAGTCTTGGTTGTGGTTCAAAGCCCTGTGCCAACGAACTGGGCGAGTTCCGGAGTTGCGGGCGATGTCAGGATCGCGGCAGATCCTGTCTCGTGAACCTTGCCGTGATGCATGAACACCACCCGGTTGGCGATTCCCCTGGCAAATCCCATCTCGTGCGTGACCATCACCATGGTCATGCCATCCGCAGCGAGCGCTTCGATGACCTTCAGGACCTCGCCGGTCAGTTCCGGATCGAGAGCTGACGTCACTTCGTCGAACAGCATCACCTTGGGCTGCATGGCAAGCGAGCGGGCGATTGCCGCGCGCTGCTGCTGTCCGCCGGAGAGTTGTTCGGGATATTGATGGAGTTTGTCTTCCAAGCCTACCTGGGCAAGGACCCGCCGCGCCTGCTCCTTCGCCTGCGCCTTCGAGATGCCCTTCACGGAACAGGGGGCGAGGGTGATATTCTCCTCAATGGTCAGGTGAGGAAACAGATTGTAGCTCTGGAAGACGATGCCGACGTCCTGACGCAGCGCTCTCAGGTCGAGTTTCGGGTCGCTGACGCGATGGCCGCACACGACGATCTCGCCGCTGTCGATCGTCTCGAAACGGTCGATGCAGCGAAGAGCGGTGCTCTTGCCCGAGCCGCTTCGCCCGATGAGAACGAGAACTTCGCCGCGATTGACTTCGAAGCTAACGCCGTTGAGGACCTTCAGCGGGCCGAAGCTCTTGTGCACATTCGAAAGACCAACGACCGATGAAGCATTATCTGTTCTGGTGATCTTGTGCATGTCAGGCTGCCTCAAGTTCGATTCGGGCCGGATCGCCCCGCTTTTCCAATCGGTGACTGAAGCGCGAGAGCGGATAGCAGAGAGCGAAGTAGATGACGGCGATGATGGTGTAGATCAGGAATGGCTCGAACAGGGAGTTGTTGATGATCTGGCCGGACCGTGCGAGTTCCACGAAGCCGACAACCGAGGCCAGCGAGGTGTTCTTGATGATCTGCACCATGAAACCGACGGTCGGAGGCGTCGCGATTCGGATGGCCTGCGGAAGGATGACCTTCAACATCCGCTGGGATCGGCTGAGCGCGAGTCCCTCCGCAGCCTCCCATTGCGGCTTCGGAACGGACTCGAAGCAGCCACGCCAGATCTCGCCGAGGTATGCACTGACAAAGATCGTGAGCGAGGCTCCCGCGGCCGTCAGGGGAGACACAGTCACGCCGAGCGCCGGTAGGCCGAAGTAGGTCAGGAACATGATCACGAGCAGCGGCGTGCCCTGGATGAGCTGGACATAGCCGGTGCTGAGAAACCTGACGATCCGACTCGGCGAGATGCGGCAAAGGGCGACGACGAAGCCGGCGATGCCCCCGCCAAGAAGGCCGATGACCGACAGGCCGATGGTCCACAGCGCGCCGTATCCGAGGAACATCAGGTGATTGGCATTGAGGGAACCGCCCATCTTCTCCTCACAAAGGGGTGCCGAGGCGTCGACGACGCGGGAAGATCACGAGACCGAGAAGCCAGAACCCAGCCCGCATGACCAGCGACAGGATGATGTAGACGATCGCGACCAAGATATAAGTTTCGAACGCGCGGTAGGTGTCGGACTGGATATAGTTCGCGACTGCCGTCAGCTCTTCCGCAGAGATTTGCGACGTCACCGACGAGGCAAGCATCAGCAACACGAACTGGCTCGTTAGCGATGGATATACCTTCTCGATCGCCGGCCACATGACTACGTGCCAATAGATCTGGGCCCGGGACAGTGCCAACCCCTCGGCTGCCTCGATTTGCCCGCGCGGAATCGAATCGAAACCCGCGCGGATGATCTCGGTCGTGTAGGCGCCGACATTGATCGTGAGTGCCGCCGCGGCAACCGTAAAGGCGGAGAACTTCAGTCCAAGGCTGGCGAGACCGAAATAAACAAGGAAGATCTGAACCAACAGCGGCGTGTTGCGGATAGCCTCGACATAGATACCGCAGATGCGCGTAACGATCGGGTAGCCGCTACGTCTGCCAATGGCACCAAGGACGCCGATGACTGTACCCAGTACGGTCGCAATGAAGGCGAGCTGAAGGGTGAGCAGTGCTCCCTCCAAAAAGGCCGGCCATCGCTCAAGGATCGCGGCGAAATCCAGGTTGAGGTTCATCGTAGGGGTTCCGGGACTCTAGGTTGCAGCCTGGTTGGTCATCCGGTCGTAGACCCGGAACAGAGCCTGGTTGCCGTTCGTGCCCTCGCCATGGGCGCGCGCCTCGAGATACTGGCTCGTCACCAATGCCGTGCCCGGCAGAGGAACTGACAGCGAGAGAGCTTGCTCCTGCACAAGGCGCAGATCTTTGAGCATCAGGTCGATGCGAAAGCCGGCGGATGCATCTCCGGCGATCATCGCTGGCCCGAGCTTGTCGAGCATCCAGGACGCGGCCGAGCCCCCTAGTAGCACGTTGCGGAGCTGTTCGAGGTCCACGCCGGAGGCGCGACCGAGCGCAAGTGCCTCGCAGATGGCTTGGAGATTGATGCCGCAGACGAGCTGGTTGCAGAGTTTGACCGTCTGTCCGGACCCGGCCTCGCCCACATGGGTGATCGTCGTGCCCATGGCTTGGAAATACGGCTCCGCGCGCAGGAAAGCGTCTCGGTCGCCTCCGACCATGATCGAAAGAGAGGCATTCTTGGCGCCGATCGGGCCACCGGACACGGGCGCATCGAGAAATTCCACGCCGACGACCTTGAGATCGGCATACATGCGCCGGACGGCAACGGGAGAGATCGTACTCATGTCGACGAGAAGACGGCCGCGTGGCGGCGACGTCAAAAGGCCGCCTTCGCCATAGATGACCTCTTCGACCTGCGGTGTGTCGGGAAGCATGCAAATGACGATGTCCGCGTCGCGGGCTGCCTCGGCCAGAGTCCCGGCGCCGGTGGCGCCGTGGGCAGCGAGATCGTCGATGGCGTCCTTGCGGACGTCATACGCACAGACGGCAAAGCCGGCCGTGAGCAGGTTGAGCGCCATCTCGCGCCCCATCTTCCCCAGGCCGATAAACCCAACCGTGCCGTTCTGTTCGTTCCGTCCCATCGTGTTTTCCTGTTCTTGATCAAGTGCTATGAAGCGCTCTGGACGTCAGATTCGCCGATCGCGGCGCGTCGACGGAAATCGTCGCCGATCGCGAAATGCTCTCGCAGGACCCTTTCCGCATGCTCCGGGTCTCTGCCGACGATGGCGTCAAAGATCCGGCGATGATCCTCGATCAGGTAGGTTTTCATGGATTCGAACACCTGAAGAAGCTCCCGGCGACCGCGATGGGAGCGCATCAGAATGCCGGACAGCGAGTTGTGCAGTACGATTAGCGTCTCGGACTTGCCTGCGTTGACGACGGCGCGGTGAAACTCGAAATCGGCCACGCTGCCGCCATCGGGATCGTCGATCGTCTCGGCGATGCGGACGAGAGCCTGCTGCAACTTCTCGAAGTCGGACACAGTGGCCCTCTCGGCGGCAAGCCGGACGGCCTGACATTCGATCGCGATGCGCGCCTGCATCACGTCGTCGACGACATCGGACTGCTGCGCGAACGCAAAGGTGAAGAAGTCATTCAGAACGGAAGGGTCGGGGCGGCGGACAATGGTCCCGACCCGATCGCGGATTTCCACGAGGCCGAGAACCGTCAGGGCGCGCAGAGCCTCGCGAAGAATCGGTCGGCTCACACCGAGTTGGGCAGCGAGATCGCGTTCAGGGATCAGCCGGTCGCCCGGACGCAATGAGCCCGCGAGCAACCGCTCGCGCAAGAAGGCGAAGACCTTCTCGTACCCCTTGCCGCCACTCTCCCTAAGCCGCGTGATTTCAAGATCAGCGGTCATTCATCATACCTTGGTCAGACCACAATACATACCACGGTCTATCGGTCAAGTAGCCCATGGCTGAGCGAGATAGTCATTAGCCTTAAATCGGTGCATAGCTCCTACTCGGAGTGGATCCCCCTCGATCTCACCTCTGACGCGAAGACCCTGGCGAGAAGCGATGAACATCAGCCCCACATTCCGCCCGGGAAAGGACTTGTTCTGGGCGACGGTCGCGGAATGTCCGAAACTGGCAGATTTCGTTGAAGAACTCCTCGTGATTGGCTGCGGATCGTGATTCCCTGATGGGGCATTCTCGGCAGGAGGATCGGGCCATGATGGGCGAGCGTCTGGTGATGCAGGAGAGCCTGTTCTATGAGTTCCGGCTCGAGGATCACGTTCCTTCCGATCACCTGTTGCGGCGCATCGACCGCTTTGTCGATTGCTCCGGGCTGCGTCAGCGTCTGGCCGGCTTCTACAGCGCCACAGGCCGGCCCTCCACCGATCCCGAACTGATGATCCGCATGCTGCTGATCGGCTACTGCCTGGGCATCCGCTCTGAGCGACGCCTGTGCGAGGAGGTGCATCTCAACCTGGTTTACCGGTGGTTCTGCCATCTCGGGTTGGAGGGCAAGGTGCCGGACCACTCGACCTTCTCCAAGAACCGGCATGGGCGCTTTCGCGAAAGTGACCTGTTCCGTCACCTGTTCGAGGCCCTGGTGCAACGCTGCCTGGACGAGGGGCTGGTCGGTGGTGAGGGCTTTGCGGTCGATGCCAGCCTCGTCCAGGCCGATGCCAACAAGCTGCGCTCCCTGGCAGGCGCCGACTGGAGAGCCCAGGACCACACCGAGGAAGCGCCACGGGCGGTGCGCGAGTATCTCGCCACCTTAGACGAGGCCGCCTGGGGCGCAGCGACTGAGGTTGAACCGAAGTTCGTCTCGCCTTCGGATCCAGCAGCCCAGTGGACCGGTGCGCTCCGTGGCCCGGCCTTCTTTGCTTATGCGGATAACTACCTCATCGACCTCAAGGCCGCCGTGATCGTGGACGTGGGAGCCTCCCGGGCGGTGCGGCAGGCCGAGGTGGGCGCTGCCCGCACCATGCTCGGGCGCACGGCTGAGCGCTTTGGCCGGCTCTGTCGCAACCTTTTGTTTCAGAGTTTCAGCTACTGGGTGGATGTCTCAGTAGCGGAGGGTAGCGTGTTCAAGGGCAGGCATTTTGATCGATCCGTGATCCTGCTGTGCGTGCGGTGGTATTTGGCTTACAATCTCAGCCTCCGAAATCTCGAGGAGATGATGGCCGAACGCGGTGTCACGGTCGATCATGCCAGCGTCGGTCGCTGGGTGGTCCGTTACTCACCCGAACTGCTCGACCGCTTCAATCTCCGGAAGCGAGCTGTCAGCCGGAAATGGCATATTGATGAAACTTACATCAAGGTCAGAGGACGCTGGATGTATCTTTACCGCGCTATCGATTGCCATGGCGACACGGTCGAATTCTGGTTCAGCGAGCGGCGCAACTTGGCTGCGGCCAAACGCTTCCTGACCAAGGCCCTGAAGCGACATGGTCGGCCTGAGCGGATCGTGATCGACGGCAGTCAGACGAACCGTGAAGCGATCCTGTCTTGCGATACGACGGACCAGCTGCAGGACCGATCACGACGAGAGCTCAAGCCGATCCGCATTCGCCAAAGTGCCTACCTGAATAATCGTATCGAACAGGAGCATCGGGCCATCAAGCGGCGCGTTCGCCCGATGATGGGGTTCAAGTCCATGCACAGCGCTCGCGCGATCCTGGGTGGCATCGAAATGGTGCACATGATGCGAAAGGGACAGGCGAAATATGCCTGCATTCAGCAACTGTCGCTTGCTGAGCAGTTCGAGCTGCTCGCGGCATAAAGCAAATACGAACCGCGCTCAGATCTTTCTGTCCGCAGCCAGAAATTGCGACAGAGCCATGAATAGTCGTGCCGCACGAGCTCTTGGTGTCTGGTTTGCGCTGACGGTCGTCGCGGCGGCCGCTGTCGCGGCCGTCAACTTCGTCCGCGTCCGCGACGGCTTCGAGGCAGAGGCGCGTACCCTGCACCGTGTTGTCTCACAACGGGCGGATCAGCATGACGCGCACTTGACGAGCCTCGCCGCCGTGCTGACCAGCCCCGACCACTCGTTCACGACCTTGAGTGCGGTCGCCGAAGCCGTCCTGCGCTTCTACCCCCGGATCACGGCCATCGACGTCGTCGGCTTGGCGCTCCTGCCGAACCTTGTGTTCACGACCCGGGAGCTTCAGCCCGGCAGGCCGGGGATTGATGGGCTTGCGGCAACCGCTGCCAATCTCTTGGCTGGGCAAGCGATTGTGCTGGCTGAATCGAACGGCGCGGAAGCCTATCACCTGGTCAAAAGACTCCCCGAGGCCACGGCCCCAGCGGGTGTCCTGGTGATGACGGTCGACGCACGGCGGCTGATCGAACCAGAGAGCGACCTGCCGGAGAGGACAAACCTGACCCTGCGCGACCCGTCCGGACGTGAGCTCGTCCACGCGGGAGAGGCGATCTCATCCGACGGGCTTCTGCCGAACTTCGACTTCGAGAAAGCACTCGGCAGCCGGTCCCAGCCACTCCTCCTGCGGGTGGCCCGGCAGCCCGGATTCGGCGAGCTTCTGCCGCCCGTGGCCGCTGTGCTTGTGGCAGCCGTTACCGGGATCGGAGTGCTTCTCGCAGGGTTGGTGCTGCGCGAGCGTCGGGCAGCCCGGGAGGCCCGGGAGCGGGCGAGCTTTCACGAGCACCAGGCCCGGCTTGCGCATGCCATGCGGGTCAACACGGTCGGCGAAATGGCCTCCGGCATCGCCCATGAGCTCACGCAGCCTCTGACCGCCATCCTCAGCCGCAGCCAGGCGGGCCTGCGCCTCGCCCGCTCCCCTTCTCCGGATCGGGACGAGATCATCTGCGTGCTCGATGCGAACGTCCGCCTCGCCAAGCGGGCGGGCGACATCCTTGCGCGCCTGCGCGCCTACGTGTCGAACAGCGGACCGGCACCCGAATCCACGAGCCTCAACCAGCTGGTTGGCAACGTCGCGGAGCTGATGCAGGGCGATCTGGAGCGCCGCGGCATCGCTCTGGAACTCGATCTCGCCCCAGGCGATCCTGTCTGCATGGTCGACCGGGTGTCCGTCGAGCAGGTCGTGCATAATCTCGTGCGCAACGCCGCGGACGCCGTCGAAGGACTGCCGCAGGAGCGGCGGACGGTGACGATCACAACAACCGCTGGCGGCGACATGGCCGTGATTGCGGTCAGGGACCGGGGGCCGGGGATCGCCGCCGTCGATCTGCCGCGCCTGTTCGAGCCGTTCTTCACCACTAAGCCGGGCGGCATGGGCCTTGGTCTGCCGCTCTGCGAGCGTATCGTCGAGGCCTTCGGCGGGCGGATCACGGCGGCGAATGCGCCGGAGGGTGGTGCCGTGTTCACGATCCGCCTGCCGCGGCTCGGTGACCAACGGAAGGAGGCGGCCGAGTGAAGACATTGTCCCACACCGTGTTCCTCGTCGACGATGACGAGGACGTCTGCGACGCGCTCCAGATGCTCCTGTGGGCGGCCGGGTTCGCGGTCGAGTCCTTCCCAAGCGCCCTCGCCTTTCTGGAGCGGCGGGACCAGCAGGCTGTAGGATGCATCGTCGCCGATGTGCGGATGCCCGGCGTCTCGGGCCTTCAGCTCCTGGAGCGGCTTGCCGCAGAGGGCGAACGCTTGCCGGTGGTGGTGATCACCGGGCATGGCGACGTCAGCGCCTGTCGGCGCGCCTTCAAGGGCGGCGCCGTCGACTTCCTGACAAAACCGGTCGACGAGCAGGTGCTGATCGAAGCCATCGAGACGGGCTTCACGCGGCTTGAGGCGCAGCGCCGCGAAACCAGCGAAGCCGATGAGGCGCGGGCGCTGCTAGCCCGCCTCACGCAACGCGAGAACGAGATTCTCGACATGGTGGCCCGCGGCTGGATGACGAAGGAGATCGCCCGGGTCATGGGAGTCTCACCGCGCACGGTTGAGACCCACCGCGCCAACCTCGCCGAAAAGCTGGGCACGACGTCGGTTGCCGAGATGGTGCGCCTCGTGCTCCTGGCTCGCCCGACCCACACGCCTCCGTAGGACTACGGAGACCGCTCCGGGGCCGCACCGATAACCCGCCGCGCATCGTCGGGCTAAGGTCCAGGTGTCGAACACGCCGGGATCCGAACGATCCCCACCGGAGAAGCCTCATGCCGAAAATGCATCTTGCCGTCCTCGCAGCGCTCACCCTGTCCCCTGCGGCCGCCGGCGCCCAAGTCCTTCAGGAGCGGAACATCCCGCTGGCGATTGCCCAGGAGCTGGCTCAGGCCACCGTCGAGGCCTGCGCCGCCAAGAACTTCAACGTGACGGCGACGGTGGTGGATCGCGCCGGCCTTGTGCGCGCAATGCTCCGGGCTGACCGGGCCGGACCCCACACCGTCGAAGCAAGCCGCGCCAAGGCCTACACGGCGGCGTCCGCCCGCAACACCACCACCGCCATCATGGAGAATGCCGACAAGAACCCAACCGCCCGCCACTTGGCGGCCATTGAAGGGTTTCTGCTGCTTGGCGGCGGCGTGCCGGTGAAGGCCGGTGACGAGGTGATCGGGGCTGTGGGCGTTGGCGGCGCCCCGGGCGGGCACCTTGATGAGGAATGCGCGAATGCTGGCCTTGCCAAGATCCAGGCGAAACTGAAGTGATCGCCAACGGGGTGGCTGGCATTTGCGCCGGCCACCGCACCACGTGGAGACAGACCATGGCCAATTCACTCGCACTGGTCGGACTGCTCCTCCTCCTGAGCCTCTCCGGGGGCGCGGCCTCCGCGCAAACGCCACCCACACCAGCAGAGCTCTCAGCCTACCGCGGTCTGCACGCGGCCGCAGCCCGAGGCTCGGACGAGGACATCCGCCGCCTGGCTCAGGCGGGCGCCGACCTCAACACCCGCGACGACAATGGGCGCACGCCGCTGCATGTGGCGGCGTTCCAAGGGCACGGGGCGGCGGCCCGGACCCTGATCGCAGCGGGCGCGGATCCCGCCCTGCTCGACAACCAGCGTTATGACGCCGTAACCATCGCGGCGGTCCGGGATGACGTGCCGACGCTGAAGGCCCTGCTCTCCGCCGGCGCGAGCGCAAAGCTGGTCACCAGCGTCTACGACGGCACGGCCCTCATCGCCGCGGCCCATCTCGGCCACGACGGCATTGTCCGCGAGCTGATCCGGGCCGGCGCACCGCTCGACCACGTCAACAACCTGGGCTGGACCGCCCTGATCGAGGCGGTGGTCCTCGGGGACGGCGGGCCCCGTCACACGGAAACCGTGCGGGCCCTCCTCGAAGCCAGCGCCGACGCCACGATCCGTGACCGCAACGGAGCGACGCCGCTCCAGCTCGCACAGGCCCGCGGGTACAGCGGCATGGTGTCGTTGCTGCGAGAGGCCGCCGCCCGCTAGGACGATGGCGGGCTCCGTTTGACTTCCCCGCCGGGGGGCATATCCTCGATGGACCATGTTGAGCTTGCCGACTTTCAGCCGCGGTTTGCATCGCGCAGGTAACCTGATCGCGGGCACCTAGCCCCGGGCTCATTCGGGCGCCGCCGCGGCCCGAGCCCGGGGCCCACGGAAGCAGCCTGAGCTGCTCCGGAGAGCTCGGTCGCCAATGCGGCCGCGGCCTGCGGCGGTTTTCCCTCTCAAGCCCCGTGCGTCTCCAGACCCAACGAAGGGTGCCGCCATGGACATCGAACTCGCCCGTACCTTTCTGGCCATTGTCGAGGCTGGAAGCTTCGTCCGCGCCGCGGAGCGGCTGAACCTGACGCAGACCACCGTCAGCGCCCGCGTCCGTTCGCTTGAAGACCAGCTCCGGCGCCCGGTCTTCATCCGCAACAAGGCCGGAGTGGCCCTGACTGCGGCCGGGGAGCAGTTTCTGCGGTTCGCGCCGACCCTCGTGCAGGTTTGGGAGCGGGCCCGCCACCAGGTCGCGGTTCCGGCCGGCCGCCGGGCGGTCCTCGCCATGGGGGGCGAGCTGACCCTCTGGAACCCGCTCCTCCTGAACTGGATGGTGTGGATGAGACGCAACGACCCCGACCTTGCCCTCCAGACTCAGGTCGGCCTCTCGGACGGCCTGTTGCGCCAGGTTGCCGACGGCGTGCTCGACCTGGCGGTGGTGTATTCGCCAAGACAATGGCCGGGGCTGCAGGTCGAGATGTTGATGGAGGAGACGCTCGTCTTGGTCACCACGGATCCGTCAACAGAAGGCGTGTTGGGTCCGGACTACGTGTATGTCGATTGGGGTGCGGATTTTGCGGCGCATCATGGCCTGAACTTCCCACAGTTCTCCAATCCGGGCCTCTCCATTGGGCTGGGGCCGCTCGGGCTGGACTACATCGTGCAGGTCGGAGGAACGGGGTACTTCCGCAAACGCGTGGCCCAGCCCTATCTCGCAAGCGGCCGCTTGCACCTGGTGCCGCATGCGCCGGAATTCCAGCTCCCGGCCTATGCCGTCTACCCGGAGAATGCCGGGAATGACGATCTGGAGGCTGCCTTGGCAGGCCTTCGTGCGGTTGCCCAGGCGGAGGAGCCACAGCCCGGGACCGGCCCAACGCCCGCGGAGGCGCCGACGGCCAGCCTGGATCACAATGCTGGGGTCCCCGTTCCCGCGGAATGAGGACCAAGCGCGGCAAGGCTGAAGAATGCACAGAATGGCCGCGGCTGGCGCTCCGCTCAACGATGGGTGTCGATCACGCGCGGCAGCGTCTCGAACTGGTGGAATGGCGGCGGGGATGACAGGGTCCATTCCAGCGTCGTCGCGCCTTCACCCCACGGGTTGTCGGCGGACCTCTCCTTGCGCCGGAAAGCGTCAACGACCCCATACATGAAGACGAACAGGCCGACGAAGAAGATGTAGGCGCCAATGGACGACACCATGTTCCAGCCCGCGAAGGCGTCCGGATAATCCGCATAGCGGCGCGGCATGCCGGACAGGCCAAGGAAGTGCTGCGGGAAGAACAGCAGGTTGGAGCCGATGAAGGCGATCCAGAAGTGCAGCTTGCCGATCCGCTCCGAGAACATGTAGCCGGTGATCTTCGGGAACCAGTAGTAGATGCCGGCGAAGATCCCGTACACGGCTCCGAGCGACAGCACGTAGTGGAAGTGCGCCACCACGTAGTAGGTGTCGTGCATGTAGCGGTCGACGGGAGCGTTCGCCAGCACGACGCCGGTGACGCCGCCGACCGTGAACACGAAGATGAAGCCGATGGCCCAGTGCATGGCCGCCGTGAAGCGGATGGAGCCGCCCCACATGGTGGCGATCCACGAGAAGATCTTCACGCCGGTGGGCACCGCGATCACCATGGTGGCGAACACGAAGTAGGCCTGGGTCTGAAGCGAGAGGCCGACCGTGTACATATGGTGCGCCCAGACCACGCTCCCAACGACCCCGATGGCCGCCATGGCGTAGGCCATGCCGAGATAGCCGAAGATGGGCTTTCTGGAGAAGGTGGAGACGATGTGGCTGATGATGCCGAACGCCGGCAGGATCATGATGTACACTTCGGGGTGGCCGAAGAACCAGAACAGGTGCTGATACAGGATCGGATCACCACCGCCCGAGGGATCGAAGAAGGTCGTGCCGAAGTTGCGGTCGGTCAGCAGCATCGTGATCGCGCCGGCCAGCACGGGCAGGGTGATCAGGAGCAGAAAAGCCGTCACCAGCATGCCCCAGGCAAACAGCGGCATCTTGTGCAGCGTCATGCCCGGAGCGCGCATGTTCAGGATCGTGGTGATGAAGTTGATCGCGCCGAGAATTGAGGACGCACCGGCGAGGTGCAGGGCCAGGATGCCGAAGTCGAAAGCAGGTCCCGGGTGGCCGATGGTCGAGAGCGGCGGATACGCGGTCCAGCCGCCGCCAAAGCCGAGCGAGCCCGGCGCGCCCTCCGAGAACAGGGACAGGATCATCAGGGCGAAGGCCGCGACGATGAGCCAGAACGAGATGTTGTTGAGGCGCGGGAAGGCCATGTCGGGGGCCCCGATCATCAGCGGCACGAACCAGTTGCCGAAGCCGCCGATAAGGGTCGGCATGATGACAAAGAACACCATGATGAGGCCGTGGCCGGTCACGAAGACGTTGAACGCCTGCGGATTCGAGAAGAACTGCAGGCCGGGCTGCTGGAGCTCCAGGCGCATGCCGATAGACAGAAGGCCGCCAATGATGCCGGCCATGAAGCCGAACATGAGATAGAGGGAGCCGATGTCCTTGTGGTTCGTCGAGTAGAACCACCGGCGCCAGAACGTCGGATAATCACCATGTCCGCCAGCGTACAGCGCGCCATGGTCAACTCGCTCGTTCATGTCATTGACCTCCACTGGCGAGAATTCGAGCAACGACCAGGTTCTGGCAAATGCATTTTCTTGCTGGATATGAGCAAGAAACTTGCACGATCCCCTTCCAGGCAGGCGAAAGCCTGCTGTTCTCTCCGTGGGAGCCCGAACTCCAAAGATCTTGGTCGAACAGAGCAAACAATTTCGTTTGCCAGGCTCTCAGGCCAGAGAGAGGATTACTCCGCCATCCTGCCGGATAGCTCTTCATCCCGGATGACGGGCACCGGACGAACGCTCCAGGCGCACACAGCAACGGAGGATGATGATGCAACTTGCCAGAACAACACATTCCGCGGCCGTCGTCGGCGACAACGCGCGCGAACGATGGCTGGCCCTCAGTCTTCTCGCCGGCTCCTTGGCCTTGCTCAGCTGGTGTGTGATCGCGCTGTAGGTGGAGGTAGGACCAGCACAGTTGGAGGGCCTGAACGTGTGCAACTACAATCTGTTCCGTCATGCTGACCGCGCGGAGCTCATCTGCGCAGTTCCAGAAGCCCGGCCCGTGCCGGAGTTTATCATAGGACCGCCGTGGAATTTCGTCGGATGCGTGAGAGACTGCGCCAACGGCTCCTCAGGCTTCGATCATCGGGCGGCGGAGGAAAGCGTCCACTTCAACGGCTTCTACCTGTTCCAACTGCTCAACGCGTCGGACATCAAGCTGTGGACCATTGGGGACGCCGCACGGCGATACGGCGGTGAAGCCCCCGTCTGTGACACGGACCGACAATCGGAGCCTTCTGCACTCCAAATGTCCGTGAGCTGAGGCAAAGTGGCCTGCCCCCTGGGCGCGGGCATGACCTGAGCCCTTCAGACGCAGGGCCGATTGAGATGCACTGGAATTCGATGGAGAGGTGAACATGGGCAGCCCGCTTTACCCGGAATCGTCGCCCGAGCTGGCGCGCAGGCGCCGCGAGCTCGCACCCGACGTGCAGGCCGCGTTCGAGGCGTTCGGACACCAGGTGTTCGCCGCCGGCGCCCTGGACGCCAAGACGAAGCAGTTGATTGCCGTTGCCATCGCCCATGTCACCCAGTGTCCCTATTGCATCCAGGGACATACGAAGGCGGCCCAGCGCGCCGGCGCGACCCCACAGGAACTCATGGAGGCCGTTTGGGTCGCAGCCGAGATGCGGGCCGGAGCGGCCTATGCGCATGCCGCAGTCATGCTCGCCTCATTGTCCGAGGATCAATAGGCAGGCGGTCATCAGGCGCTCCGATGGCGCCCGCCGCCGAGGACCGTCATCTGGAGCATTCCCATGAGTGCAAAGGTTCCCAACGCCAATGTCCGGCTGAAACGGGCGTACGAAACGCCTGCCGCCGATGACGGCGCCCGCATCCTTGTCGACCGGCTTTGGCCCCGCGCGGTCTCCAAGCAAGCGCTGGCCCTTGACACATGGATGAAGGACATCGCGCCCAGCACCGGGTTGCGCCGCTGGTTCGGGCATGATCCCGGCCGATGGCATGAATTCTGCCGCCGGTACGCCGCCGAGGTGCATGAACACCAGGATCTGCTGGATGAGTTGCGCGCCCGCGCCCGCAAGGGCCGGATCACCCTCGTGTTTTCCGCCCGCGACGAGGTGCACAACGACGCGGTCGCCCTCCGGGGCTTTATCCTGCACGGCTTGGCGGATCGAGTGGCAGCCAAAGTGCAAAGAAAGTGATTGGAACCGGCAAATCTATTCGTTTGTCACGCAACCCGCCCACACATACCCTCTTTCTGTCGACCGATGGCGCCGATGACCGGCCTGGCCCCTAAAGCCTCTCATCAGCGCACCCAGAGGAGGCAGGGATGCTCACCGCCGCGGATGTCATGACGACGGCCGTCATCACGGTCATGCCAGATACGTCAATCCACGAGATCGCCAAGCTGCTCTGCGATCATCACATCAGCGGGGTTCCGGTGGTCGGAGAAGACGGGCAACTGCTCGGCATCGTCAGCGAAGGCGACCTGATCGGGCATGCTGGGTTGGCCGGCGAACAGCGCCGGTCCTGGTGGCAGACTTTCCTCAGCGGTCCCACGGTGCTGGCTCAGCACTACGCCAAATCGCATGGCCGCGCGGCCAGCGACGTCATGACGAAAGAGGTGGTCACGGTCCTGGAGACCACGTCCGTCGCCGACACGGCCCGCGCCCTGGAGCAGCACCGGATCAAGCGTCTTCCGGTGCTGCGGAATGGGAGGCTCATCGGCATCGTGACCAGAAGCAACCTGCTTCAGGTGCTGGCAACCACCGACGTGTCGAAGCCGATGAACGTTGCCGACCGCATCATCCGGGAGCGGCTGACCGAGGAGCTTGAAGAGCAGCCCTGGGCCCATCTCCTGTCGAAGAACATCGTCGTCGAAAATGGCGTCGTTCACCTGTTCGGCATCGTCCAGTCAGACGAGGAGCGACACGCGATCCGTTTGGCTGCGGAGAATCAGGCCGGCGTGAAGGGCGTGGAGGATCACCTCTCAGTGGTACCGCCCGTCTCGTATGTCTTCTGAGGAGCTCACGCCGGATCAGTTCAACGCTGGAGAATTGGGGAACGCCAAAGTGGCTGCCGGCGCGACCCCGCGAGCTCATGCAAGCAAGATTTGTCCTGCTTTACCCCTCGAAGCGCCCAGACTTGTCAGGGAGCCGCTATTGTTGAAGATGCAGTCCTCCGCGCTCATCCGCCTTGAAACTTGTCGGTCCTTTCAGGTGCTCGGCCCTCGTGGTTCGATGACCCGGCGTCGTCAGGCTTTCAGAACATCGTGGTGTAGACATGACGCCTGCTCGCGGTGAAGCGACGTCGTCACCGAACTTCAAAGCGGTTCTATACGGCATTGCGCTCACGGCACTTGCCAGGGCCTCTCTTGTGCTGGCCGTGTGCATCATCATGGATGCGTCTGGAAGCCAGAGTCTCGGACCGAGTCTGCGGACAGCCGTCCTTGCCTTCGGCCTCCTTGGGGGAGCCGCGCTTGGCCGCGGGTTGAGGGCGGAGCGGTCTTCGGAATTTGAACAGGCAGGCCATTTGTATGCGCACGCCCTTGTGAACTACTTCATCTGCTATGCCGCGCTTCTGGCTGGCAGCTTGTTGAACCCCGGTGAGAATTGAGGGGCGCAGGCTTTGCATGGCAGCCATCTCCTGACCTCATCCACCGATCCAAGACCAATGGCCTCATCCCCGGCGCAACCGGCAAGCTGGGCCTCTCGCTCGGCAAAGTGGTGTAGCGAAATGACTGGCTCCGGAATGCTCTCGCCGGGAACCTTTTGGGGCTGCTCCCATCCAATGGAGACGCGCGGGCCACAGATGGATCCGGCGCGTCACCGGAGGATGCCATGAGAATTGCTTTCGCCACACTCGCCTTGGCTGCCGCCTTCAGCCTGCCGGCCCTGGCCGCCGATCAGGTCGAGAAGGCGCCGCCGACAGGCGCCTACAAGAAGGTGAGCGAACTTGTGAAGATACCCGACTTCCTGCCGGGACTCGGCCAGCTCTATGTCGATCCCAAAACCCTCCCAGCCGGGCCGTTCCTGGCGTATGACCGGGACGGCCGCCTCGTCAGCACCGTCTACATGCTGCCCATCGAGGACCTGTCGAACAAGGACAAGCGCTTCGATGATCTCGCCGCGCCCGGCGGCAAGGTCGACCACGTAGACGTCTATTTCAACGCCGGCCATCCCGGGGTCGAGAAGCCCCATGCGCATGTTGTCCTGTGGCACGTGCCCAAGGCCGACGAGCAACGGGTGGCGGCAAAGTGATGGTCTCGCGCAGACACATCCTGCGGATCGGCGGGGGTCTCCTCGCCGGTCTGGCTCTGCCCCGGCTCCCACTCGCCGCTGAGGCAGTCGAAATCCGGATGCAGGGCAATGCGGACGGCTCGCAGGTCTGGTTTAACCCGATTGGCCTCCGCATCAAGCCGGGTCAGACGATCCGCTGGGTCAACCTGGACCCGGGGAATTCCCATACCGCGACAGCCTACCATCCGAAGAACTTTGAGCGCCCGTTGCGTATCCCTGAGGGTGCCGAGCCCTGGAACTCGGACTACCTGCTGCCGAACGAGAGCTTCTCGGTCACGCTCAAGGATGAAGGCGTCTACGACTTCTTCTGTGTTCCGCACGAGCATGCCGGCATGGTGGGGCGGATCATCGTTGGCGAACCGGACAGGTCTTCCATCGACAGCGGGCCGGCAAAAGCAGCCGGCGGGGAACCGATCCCCGAGATTGCTCTCCGCGCTTTCCCGTCTGTCGACGAGATCATGCGCCGCGGCATCGTCAGGCCCGCATAGGGGCCGGTTCCGACAACGGCGGGAACCTTCCGGGCTCCCGCTCATCCAATAATCAGCCACCGTGGCCCTGCCGGACGCAGATGAGGGCGCCATGATCCGCTCGGTTGCCTACGCGAAGGCGGTTCTCGCCGGCATGGCGGGCGCCATGACATGGGAAGTCGTTGCCCGGCTGCTGATTTGGGCCGGCGTGCCGTTCTTTGATCTTGTCATGATGCTCGGGACCTTGGTCCTCCCCCATGCGCCGGCATGGGAAGCCTGGCTGGCCGGCATGGCAATCCACCTGCTGGTCGGCGCCATTTGGGCTGTCTTCTACGCCTACTTCTTCTGGTCCGTCCTGCCGCTGCATCCAGCCCTGCAGGGCATGGTGTTCGCCTTCGTACCGATGCCACTGGCGATCTTCATCATGCATCCGCAGTTCGACCTCATGCACCCGCTCGTCCAGAGCGGCCAGTTTCCCTCCTCAGGGCTGTTCGGGTTGAGCGGCGGGGCGCACGAGCCGCTCTCCATTGCCACTGGCCACCTGATCTGGGGCACCGTGCTGGGCCTGCTCTACACCCGCCCTGTCGGCTACCGGGCAAATAGGGCACCGCGCCTGATCCGACGGGCCATCGGAGCACGACCGCCGGTCAGCTCGGCTGCCGAGCCCACCGATCACCGGTTCATGTTCGCCACCGGCATCGAGTGCAGCTATCCCACCCTAGAGGGCGGTCGGTGGCGCATGGACCAGATGGCGGCCTGCGGCCACTATCGTCACTGGCGCACCGACTTTCACCTCGTGCGGGATCTCGGCCTGCGCTACCTGCGCTACGGTCCTCCCCTGCACCTCATCCATCGCGGCCCCGGCCAATATGATTGGAATTTCTTGGACGAGGTCGCCGCCGAGATGCAGCGGCTCGGCATCGTGCCGATCATGGACCTGTGCCACTTCGGACTGCCGGGCTGGCTGCAGAACTTCCAGAACCCGGAGGTGCCGCAGGCGCTGGCCGACTATGCCCGGGCGTTCGCCCGGCGCTATCCGTGGGTGAAGCTCTACACGCCCGTGAATGAGATGTATGTCTGCGCCAAACTCAGCGCCCTCGAAGGATTGTGGAACGAGCAGCGCCGGGACGAGCGCGCCTTCGTCACGGCGGTGCGCCATCTGGCAAGAGCCAGCGTGCTGATGATGCAGGCGATTGCGGAAGAACGCCCCGATGCCATCTTCGTCAACAGCGAGAGCGGCGAGTTCTACCAGGCCTGTTGCCCCGATCCCGAGATCCGCCGCATCGCTGCGTTCGAGAACGAACGGCGCTTCCTGCCGCTCGACCTGCTGTACGCGCATCCCGTGCACGAGGACACGCGCGCCTATCTGCTCCAGCACGGCATGTCGGACGCGGAATACGCGTGGTTCATGCAGCAGGACGTGCGCAGCCGTTCGATCCTCGGTGTCGATTACTACGAATGGAACGAGAAACTCATTGACAGCACCGGCCGCGCGCAGACGCTGGGTGAGCTGTTCGGCTGGTACGCCATTGCCGGCCAATATTACCAGCGCTACCGACGGCCGATGATGCACACCGAGACCAACCGCATGGACGCTCGCGACGGGCCGCGCTGGCTCTGGCGCCAGTGGCACAATGTGCAGCTGATCCGTCAAACCGGCGTGCCGGTCGTGGGCTTTACCTGGTACTCGCTCACCGATCAGGTCGACTGGGACATCGCCCTGCGGGAGCCGCTCGGCAACGTCAACCCGGTCGGCCTGTTCGACCTCAACCGGGATCCCCGGACGGTCGGCTTGGCCTATCAGCACCTCGTGCGCCTCTTTGGGGCCGACCTCAACGAGGCGCCGTCCATCGAGGCGGTGCTGGACGAAGCGTCAAAGATCGCAGCGCAAAAGGTGAGGAGACTCCATGCTTAGGATGCTGCGGGCCCACGGCCTCGATGCCGGCCCAACCCAACGGCCGCTTCTGGCGGGCGCCATCGCAGGCGTGTTGGCAGCGGCCCCGGCCCTGGCGGTCCTCATCGGGTTCCAGGCGCTGGATGCGCCAGCTCGGGCAGCTGGCGCGTCCGTGTTTGCTGCTGCTCTAGCCTATGTGGGCCTGATGCTTCTCGGCGGGATCCTGTACGGCTGGCTGTTTCAGCGCGCGGCCAATGACCCTCGCGGCGGCTGGCTCTTCGGGATGGCGTTCGGCTTTGTCCTCTGGATGCTTGGACCGGTTCCGCTGCTGCAATGGCTGCCGGACCAGCCCATCCTGCACGGCTATCCCGCCGCTGGGCTGCTGTTGGCTCAACTGCTCTGGGGGCTGGCGATGGGGGTGGTATTCCCAGCGATCCACCGTCATCTCCACGTCAGCCTGGAGAACCGACCAAGCTCCGCATTCCAGTCCACCGGTCCGGAGGCGGTTGCCCAGACGCAGATGCTTCGGCCGCTCCCACCATCCGGACGCCCGCCGCGCTGAAACGAGCTGCCCTTTCCGTCCTTGCTCCGGTCCGGGAACCTTTGTCCGGATGTCCCATCTAATAGGCAGCAACAGGAGCTTGGCCATGCAGACGGCAACGGTCGCGGCAACACGGTTGGACGGGCTTGATGATGGGGCGCTGGTGGCTTTGGCCCGAAGCCGGGACGGGGCTGCGGTAAGACTCATCATGCAGAGGCACAACCGCCGCCTGTTCCGCGTGGCCCGCGGCGTCCTACACGATGATGCCGAGGCGGAGGACGTGGTGCAGGAGACCTACGTTCGCGCCTTCGTCCACCTAGACGACTTCCGCGGCGAGGCGCAGCTCTCGACTTGGCTCACGCGCATTGCGCTGAACGAGGCGCTCGGACGACTCCGACGTCGGCGCATCACCGTTGGATTGAAGGACATCGACGCCATCAACGACCAGGGGGAAGCCCGCGTGATCTACCTGCCGTCGGCCCGCCAGGACAGTGATCCGGAAGCCGCCGCCGCCCGGGCTGAGGTGCGGCGTCTGCTCGAACGCGCCGTGGACCAACTGCCTGAGTCCTTCCGCATCGTCTTTGTCCTGCGAGACATCGAGGAGATGAGCGTCGAGGAGACCGCCTCCCATCTGGGCTTGCGGCCCGAGACAGTGAAGACGAGGCTTCACCGCGCCCGGCGCCTTCTGCGGCAATCTCTCGACAGAACCCTGTCTTCGGCCGTGAGCGATGTCTTCCCGTGCGCAGGCCGGCGCTGCGCCCGGATCACGGAGACCGTGTTGGAACGGCTCGGCTTATCGGAGCCCCGTGATGAATGACTGTGCCAAGACAAAAACTGATTGCACGGGACATGGGACCAGCGTCGCGCCAATCCCTGCCAACCCCACCCAAAGGGGTCGAGACACCTGTGGATCATGAGGGACAAATTCCCTGCGGAGCTTTCTGCTGAACGAGGAGAACGCCATGCGAGCCGAGAACCCTGTACGAGACCGCAATCCCCAAAGCACCGCGCAGATCGCCGGCCATCCGCTGCACCCGATGCTGATCCCGTTCCCGGTCGCCTTCCTCGTGGCCACCCTCGTGTGTGACCTGCTCTTCTGGAATACGGGCAACAGCGCCTGGAGCACGGCCTCGTTGTATCTCCTGGGCGCCGCTCTCGTCATGGCGGCCCTGGCGGCCGTTGCCGGCCTGACCGACTTCCTGGGGGATCGACGCATCCGCAGCCTGTCGGCGGCCTGGCACCACATGCTCGGGAACGTCGTCGTGGTCCTCTTGTCCTTGTGGAACTGGTATCGCCGCTACGAGGCCGGTGACGCCGCCGTGCTGCCCATGGGACTTCTCATCTCGCTCGTCGTCGTTCTCCTCCTGCTCTACACTGGCTGGCGGGGGTGGGAGATGGTCTACCGCCATCGGGTGGGGGTGTCGGATCAGGGAGCCTGATCCGGTGGCTCGTCATGCCCAGTGTACGGGAGGAGGATAAATGGATCTGAGCCGGCTTGCGGCGGACGCGATCCTCGCGGCTGCCGCCGACGCCGTGGTGGCGACGGACCGCGACGGGATCATTCAGGTGTGGAACCCTGGGGCCGAGCGGATCTTCGGCCATCGCGCGGACGAGGCGCTCGGGCAGTCGCTGGACCTGATCATCCCGGAGCGCCTCCGTGCTCGTCACTGGGAGGGATATCGCCATGTCATGGCAACCGGCGAGAGTCATTACGGCGCGGGCGACCTTCTGTCAGTGCCGGGCGTCCGCAAAGACGGACAACGCATCTCGCTGGAATTCACCATCGTGCCGCTCAAGGACGAGCAGGGCCGAATGCATGGCCTCGCCGCCGTCATGCGCGACGTGACCAGCCGCTTCGAGGAGATCAGAGGCCTGAAGAAGAAGTTGGCGGAGGCAACCGCACCGCCAAGCCCGCATTGACCCGGCAATGGCTAACCCGTTCTACACCATCGGGCATTCCACCCGCACCATTCCGGAATTCGCGGATCTCCTCCGCGAAGCGAAAGTCGGGCTGGTGGCGGATGTCCGGACCGTTCCGCGCTCCCGGACGAACCCGCAGTTCAACCGCGATGCCCTGCCCGAGAGCCTTGCGGAGTACCAGATCGGGTACGAGCACATCGCCGAACTCGGCGGCCTGCGCGGCAGGCAGCGCCAAGCCGATCCCTCACCCAACACATACTGGGAGAACACGAGCTTCCGGAACTATGCCGACTACGCCTTGACGGACCGGTTCCGGGAGGGGCTTGGCCGCCTCGCCGCCCTCGGCAGCGAGACCATCACGGCGATCATGTGCGCCGAGGCGGTGTGGTGGCGCTGCCACCGCCGGATCATCGCCGATTACCTGCTCGCTTCCGGCTGCGCCGTGTTCCACATCCTCGGACCTGGCAACATCGGACCCGCATCGATGACATCCGCAGCCCGGTTGACCGCTGAAGGGATTGTCTACGCGGACCTGCCGGAACCGGACCCGTCGGGCGGGGGCGAGGCGGCGTCGCGCCACATCTCGTAGAGATCGCCCTCCTCGCGACGAACGGGCACATGGGCGATTTTGAGCGACTGCTCCGCCAGCGGCCTTGCCAGTTCCTCATAAATCGCCGCCGTCGACAGACCGTACGGCTCGCCGTCCTCGTTGGAGTAGGCGTAGGTCACTTCGCGAATGCCCGTGAGATGCATGGCCGACAGGCACATCGGACACGGATGACCGCTCGCGTAGATCACACAGCCATCGAGGCGCGGGCTGCCGAGCGCCCGGCTCGCGGCGCGGATCGCCTGGAGTTCGGCATGGGCGGTCGGATCTTGGGTTGCGTGGATCTCGTTGACGCCCGTGGCGATGACGGCGCCGTCCTTGACGAGGACCGCACCGAAGGGGCGGCCGCCCTTGCGCACGTTCTCGCGCGCCAGATCAATGGCTTCACAGAGGAAGCGCTCGGCTGGGGACATGTCGTTTTCCTCCTCTTGGTTCAGCGTGCGCCAGCCGCGGTCAGGAGTTGTTCGATCTCATGGTAGCCACGTCGGCGCGCATGCTGGAGCGGCGTGACCCCGTCACGGTCGGCGAGGTTGGCGTTCGCTCCCGCGTCGAGCAGCAAGCGAACAATTTCAGCATGCCTGGGGCCGCCATCTCCGAGGATGATCGCCTCCAGCAATGCGGTCCAGCCCAGCTTGTTCACGTGGTCGACATCCACACCCGCTTCAATCAGGGTGCGCACCGTCTCCACGTGCCCGCGCTCGGCCGCGGGAATGAGCGCCGTGCCGCCATAGCGGTTCGTGCTCCTGAGATCGGCGCCATGGGCGAGGGTCAGGCGGAGGATCTCAAGGTAGCCCCTGGCGCCGGCGAGCAGGTACGGGGAGTCGTTGATCTCGTCCTTCGCGTTCACATCGGCGCCTGCCTCAATCAGGGCTCTCGCGGTTGCAACGTGGTTGTTCTGGACCGCTGCCATGAGGGCCGTGCGCTGGCGGCTGTCACGGGCGTCCATGCTCGCCCCTTCACCCATGGCGCGCCTGACGCCGTCTGAATCGCCCCGCTCCGCGGCCGCTATGAGCTGGTGGTTGAGCGGCGAAGGGGACCCGGTCGAACCAAGACCCGAAAGTGTGCTCATCAGCAAGGCTCCCAACACCATGACGGGGAACAACAGGCTCACCATCGTGCCATCCACAACACCGTTCCGGCCCTTCCTGGTCCGGGATATTGGCCCACCATGTAACTTGGGAAGAGCACGCACGATGCGAAGGGCGATTGATCGCGGCATTCCTTACCGAGCTCCAAAATGGCCGGGCTGGCGCGAGGCGGTCGGGACCGGAATGTCGAGCATTGCCTTCTCGGCGGGTGTGAGGTGCCGGACGGCGCCCCTTGGGAGATCGCCCAGCCGCACGCCGCCCACATCGATGCGCACGAGGCGGAGCACCTCCGCCCCAACGGCGCCGAGCAGACGCCGGATCTGACGGTTTCTGCCTTCGTTGAGAACGACCTCAAGCCACGCGGTGCGGCTACCGGTGCGGATGATACGGGCTGACCTCGCGACCAGGCGTTCGCCGTCGAGAGTCATGCCGGCTTCAAGCCGCTCGAGCATGGCCTCATTCGGCAGGCGGTCGATCTGGACGTGGTAGACCTTCTCGACGTTCGATGCTGGATCCAGCACACGCTGGGCCCAGCGTGTGTCATTGGTCAGTAGGAGTAGGCCTTCGCTTGCCTTGTCGAGCCGACCTACGGGGACAACGAACGGCAGAACGAGCCCTTCGAGGCAGCCATAGACTGTCGCCCGCTCCTGCGGATCGTCGCGGGTGGTAACCACGCCACGCGGCTTGTTGAGCATCAGGTAGACCTTGCTTTCGGCCACGACCGGCTGGCCATCGACAGAGATGCGGGCCCGCGCGGGATCGACACGGGCCGTCGGGCTACCGACAACCCGGCCGTCGACGCACACACGTCCCTCGGCAATCATGGCCTCGGCTTGTGTGCGGGAGCAGAACCCGAGCTTCGACAGGGCGCGTGGAAGGCTGACCACGGCATCGTTCTGACGCCGCGACCCACCCGCACCCCGCAACCGGGGTGTTGGTTTCATGATGGTGTCGGTCCGGATGTCAGCTCGTGAAGAACTGCTGCGTGCCGTGCGCCTCGATGGCGCCCGCAAGCCGCGAGAGCGCATGCACGTAGGCGGCGCTGCGCAGGGTGATGCCCTTGTCCCGGGCGCGGGCCCAGATGGCATCCCCTTCCCGCTCCATCATCGACTTCAGCCGGGCATGCACGTCCTCGACCGGCCAGTAGTAGCCCTGCCGGTTCTGCACCCACTCGAAGTACGAGACGGTGACACCGCCCGCGTTCGCCAGAATGTCCGGCACAACGACGACGTTCTTGGCGGCCAGGATTGCGTCGGCCTCGGGCGTGATCGGGCCGTTGGCGAGTTCGAGAACGACGCGAGCCTTGACGCCGGCGGCGTTCCCCTCGTGGATCATGTCCTCCAGGGCCGCCGGAACGAGCAGCTCGCAATCGACCGAAACGAGATCGTCGGCGGGAAGAGCGGAGATGCCGTCAGCCCCGGCAAGGTTCGTGACGGATCCCTGCCCCTTGGCTGCGAGCAGATTGCCGATGTCGAGACCCGACGGGCAATGGATCGCCCCCTTCGAGTCCGAGACCGCCACGATGCTGTATCCGTCGTCTGCCAGCAGCCGTGCGATGTGCTGGCCGGCATTGCCGAAGCCCTGGATCGCCACCCGTGACCCCGGCTCCAGTCCAAGCTGTCGGGCAAGGCGCTGGACGAGATAGTAGCCGCCGCGGGCCGTCGCGTCATCACGTCCGAGCGAGCCGCCAAGCGCGATGGGCTTGCCCGTGATCACCGCCGGCGTCGCCTGGCCGACGATGGAGGCGTACTCATCGGCCATCCAGCCCATGATCATCGAGTTGGTGTAGACGTCAGGCGCCGGGATGTCCCGGTCGGGCCCGACGATCTTGGAGAAGGCCTGCACATAGGCACGCGAAAGGCGCTCCAGTTCGGCCTTGGACAGGGTATGGGGATCGACCTGCACGGCGCCCTTGCCGCCGCCATAGGGCAGGTTCATCACCGCGCACTTGAAGGTCATCCAGAAGGCAAGCGTCTCCACTTCCTCCATGGTCGAGTCCGGGTGGAAGCGGATGCCGCCCTTGGTCGGGCCGCGGGTGTCGTCATAGCGGCAACGCCAGGCCATGAAGGATTTGCGGGAGCCGTCGTCCATGCGGATCATCAGGCGGACCTTCGTGGTCTCACGCGGGTACTTCAACTTTTCGAGAACGTCCGCGTCGAGGTCGAGGTGCCGGGCTGCGTCGTCAAGGCGTGTCAGGGCCTGGTCCAGCATGGAGGCTGCTTGCAATTAATCTCGCTCCTGTATATTGTTGCAAATCTGGCGGGATGCCGTTGGGGCGTCTTAATGGCGGCTTCCGCTTTGGAGTGCAACACCTTGGGGGAGGCTGCGTCGATGCGGAACAGCTGGAGCCCGCCGCTGTCTTCGCCGGCCCCTACTCCCTTCGCACAGCACTTGTACCGTCCGCAGGCTTGCATTCGCAGGCAACGGGGCTATCTTGTAGGTGTCATGATTAAGCTCGTGAAAAATCTTCGTTTTCTGTCGCACGCGGGCTGCCTCAAAGCAGGCAGGTAACCCCGGGATCCGGCGTGACCGCTCAGGTCGCCGGCGCTCCGGGGTCATGAACTCTCCGTCTCATCATCATTGAGCCGCTGCATGTGCCACCCGGCCCATGTCGGTCTCTTATGGCTGCCAGTCCCCCTGCCGGAGGGCGTTCGCCCTTGGGAGGACATCTGGCTCGAGGAGGTTTTCCATGAACGCGCAGCACGATCTTCCCCCGATCACCCTCGCGACCAACGACTACAATCGCCTGCTGTT
>Ga0182742_1001027_pt1 | contig 38287 bp, 38 predicted proteins | sample eDN5th37CBELigMG_FD_128880 | JGI IMG/M metagenome (GOLD analysis project Ga0182742, IMG submission 128880) | Enriched Miracle-Growth compost microbial communities from Emeryville, California, USA - eDNA 5th pass 37_C BE-Lig MG (version 2)... ... | reverse complement strand
GGAGGCCGACATCGCGCTGATCGACCCGGCGCGGCCATGGGTGGTCGATTCCGGCAAGATGGCCGCTGCGGCGGGCAACACGCCGTTCGACCACCAGCCGGTGGAGGGCCGTGTCATCACCCTGTGGAAGGGTGGCGTGAGGGTGGAGAGCTAGGCGCTCACCAGCGCGCGCCGCCAGACCGCATCCGGCGGCGGAGATAGGCAGACATCGTCGGCTTCGGCGTTGCGGATGCTGCGGGGTGCGGCGCAACTGAAGGGCTGGCGGGGGCTGTTTCCTGCTCGGCCAGCTGCGGTGCGGCCGGAGGCACGGAGATGGTCGCGGACGAAGCTGCCATCGGAGCGGCACTCGCGGGTGTGAGCACGAGCTTGGCGGTCTGTTCTGCGATCGGGGGCTCGCCGAGAGGCGCGGCGCTCTCGTCGGCAGCGGCAGCCAAGGCAGGAGGGCTTTCCGCACGGGCCCTCGCCACCGTCGTCGGCACAACAGGGGCAAGCGCCAGCTCGACCGGCAGGCCACTGTCCGGAGCATTCACCGGCAGCTTGAGCACTATCGCCAACCGCTGCGGCGCGCTTTGGGTGAAGGCCAGCGCCGCCCATTGCTCCATGCGCTTCCCCACCTCGCCCGCAGGCAGATCGAGCGCCGCCAAGAGCCGCGCCTCGCGCCAGCGCATAGGCGAGGGCAAGGTTCTGCCGCAGCGCCACGCTGTTCTCGCCGAAGCGAAGCGCGCTTTCCATCGCGCGGATCGCCGGCCCAACCTCACCCGACAGCGCCAGAGCGAGGCCGAGATCCGCGGCGGGCAGCTGCTCCGCCCGATCAGCCAGCAGCGCTGCCGCCTCCGCCTCGCGACCGCTGCCGATCAGCGCCAGCGCCAGCCGCAACGCGGTCGCGGCGCTGCCATCGCCGAGCGTTACCGCATCGCGCAGGCTGGCTGCAGCAGACAGGAACCGGCCGGCCGACAAATAGCTTGTTCCAAGCTGGGCCCGCAAAGCAGGATCAGCCGGCGCGGCGAGCACCGCAGCTTCCGCTGGAGCGATCGTTTGCTTGTGAACGGCAGCAGCCTGATCCGGCCCGGTCGGTGTGGCGAAGAGGCCCGGCAAGGTGGAGCAGCCCGCCAGAAGTGCGCCGGAAAGCGCGCTTGCCACCGCGATGCGGATGCCGCTGCAGCGGTTTGCGGAGCGTTGCACGGCGCTTTCAATCCCTTTTCTTCCGATTGCACGCGCGATGCATTTCCCCATTCCGGAGCCTATCGCGCTCCTTCCCGCATTGCAGGTTAAGGTAAACGTCTCGTGAAGGCGGCCGCATGTCGTGAAGGACGAACTTGCTGTTGGTCCGCGCCGGAGACGCACCCTCTAACCGGTGGGAGTGGGCGAAATCAGCAATCCAGTCTTGCTACTGCAATCAATTCGCATTAACTCAGGTGCGTCGAGCAGGAGAATCGCCGCTCATGTATGTTTGCATCTGCAATGCCATTCGTGAAACCGACCTGCGCTGCGCTGCGCGAACCAGCCGGTGCGATGTGGAAGCTCTTTATGCCCGCATGGGCAAGCGCCCCCAATGCGCCCAGTGCATTGAAGACGCCGAAGACATCGTGGCGGAAGAGCGGGCAATGGCTGCCGAACCGCAGCTCCAAGCAGCCTGATCCGCTCTTGATTGGCACTCGCAAACACTAGGATTTCTGCCGTTTTTTGCTGAATCGCCCTTGCCAATGCGGCTGCAGGGTGCACATGGATTGCTTGCGCCAAACGGAGAGCACCATGAAGGGCGACCCCACAGTCATCGAGTACCTGAACAAGGCGCTCACCAACGAACTCACCGCCATCAACCAGTACTGGCTGCACTATCGCGTGCTGCACCACTGGGGCATCCGCAAGCTTGCGGAGTATGAGCGGCACGAGTCAATCGACGAGATGAAGCACGCCGACATCCTGGCGGAGCGCATCCTGTTCCTTGACGGTCTGCCGAACTTCCAGGCGCTCCACCGGCTGAAGGTTGGCGAAACGGTCGAAGAAATCCTGCGCGCTGATCTCGCGGTGGAGGAAGAGGCGGTGCCCCTGCTGCGCGAGGCGATCGCCCATTGCGAGAGCGTGCGGGACTACGTCAGCCGCGAGATCTTCGAGCGCATCCTCGAGAGCGAGGAGGAGCACATCGACTTCCTCGAAACCCAGTTCGACATGATCGAGCGGATGGGCCTGCAGAACTACATCCAGCTCAATTCCGCACCGGCGGGCGAGGGCGAGAACAACGCGGGCTGAGAGGCCAGAGCGCGCTCGGTGCGGTGGGCCCGCCCGAGCGCCTTTGACAAGAGCGCTCAGCCCTTGTCAGCGAACGGATTCTTCGGCGTTCGCAAGGTCAGGCGCACGGGCACGGCGCCGAAGCCGAGCTGGTCGCGAATGCCGTTGATGAGATAGCGCTCATAGCTCTTGGGCAGTTCGGTCAGCCGGGTGCCGAAGATCACGAAGCGCGGCGGGCGAGTGCCGACCTGAGTGATGTAGCGCAGCTTGATCCGCTTGCCGCCAGGTGCGGGCGGCGGGTTCCGCTCCAGCGCCTCATCGAACCAGCGATTGAGCAGCCCGGTCGGTACGCGGCGGCTCCATTCCTGGCGCACGTTGAATGCGGCAGACAGCAGCGTGTCGAGGCCCTTCCCCGTCACTGCGGAGACGGCCAGCAGGGGGACGCCGCGAAGCTGCGCCAACCCCTCTTCCAGCGCGGCGCGGATGCCGTTGAAGAGGGCGCTCGGCTCCTCGGCGACGTCCCACTTGTTGATCGCCACCATCAATGCGCGCCCTTCCTCCACCACCATGCTGGCGATCTTGAGGTCCTGCACTTCCAGCCCGCGCGTCGCATCCAGCAGCAGGACAACGACTTCGGCGAAGTCCACGGCGCGGCGAGCATCGGCGACCGACAGCTTCTCCAGCTTGTCGTCCACCTTCGCCTTCTTGCGCATGCCGGCGGTGTCGACGAGGCGGACGGTGCGCTCATCGCCTGTCGCCGGGTCGCGCCAGCGCCAGTCGATGGCGATCGAATCGCGGGTAATGCCCGCCTCCGGGCCAGTGACCAGCCGATCCTCGCCGAGCAGCTTGTTAATCAGCGTGGACTTGCCCGCGTTTGGGCGGCCGACAATCGCCAGTTGGAGCGGGGCCGCGGCGCGAAGAGCATCGCGCTCCTCCTCCGTCAGATCCTCATCCTCAAGAGGGGCGGGTTGGCGGTCGCCGATCAGCGGCAGGAGCGCGTTGTAGAGGTCGGCGACGCCCTCTCCATGCTCGGCGGAGATGCCGATCGGATCGCCAAGCCCCAGAGAGTAGCTCTCCATGATGCCGGCGTCGCCAGCGCTGCCTTCGGCCTTGTTGGCCACCAGCACGACGGGCACGGACTGCTCCCGCAGCCAGCGGGCGATCTCTTCGTCGAGCGGAGTGATGCCGGCGCGGGCGTCAATCACGAACAGGGCCGCGTCGGCGCCCTTCAGCGAGACTTCCGTCTGTGCGCGCATCCGGCCTGGAAGGCTGGCAGGATCGTCCTCCTCCCAGCCAGCAGTGTCCACGGCCTGGAATTCCAGCCCGAGCAAGCCCGCCTCGCCGAACCGGCGGTCGCGCGTGACGCCGGGCTGGTCATCCACCAGCGCCAGCCGCTTGCCGACGAGCCGGTTGAACAGGGTCGACTTGCCGACATTCGGGCGGCCGACGATCACGACCTGGGGAAGGGCTGTGCTGGACATGCGCGGGAGGTGGAGCGGCGGCGGGCACTTGGCAAGCGAAAGCGAGGCTGGACGCGCGCCGACGCCTTATTGCGGGCGTGCGTCGGTGGGTCCGCTCACCAGCTGCCGGTGTTTTCCATGCTGGCCCATGGTTCGGCGGGGGGGAGGGAGCCGCCCTTCTGCAGCAGCTCGATCGAAATGCCATCCGGCGTCTTGATGAAGGCCATGTGACCGTCGCGCGGGGGGCGATTGATCGTCACGCCGGCGTCGGAGAGGCGCTGGCAGGTCTCGTAGATGTCATCAACGCCATAGGCGAGGTGGCCGAAGTTGCGCCCGCCAGTATATTCCTCTGCCGGGCTGCCATCCTCGGGGGGCCAGTTATAGGTCAGCTCGACCTCGGCAACACCCTCCTGCCCCGGTGCGGCGAGAAAGATCAGGGTGAAGCGGCCCTTCTCGCTTTCCTTGCGGCGCACTTCCTCCAGCCCGAGCAGCTTGAAGAAGCGGACCGTCGCCTCCGGGTCCGTGATGCGGATCATCGTGTGAAGGTATTCGACCATGAAAGCTCGGCTCCGTGCATGCTCGAGCCAAGCGCCATGGGTGCAATGCCATGGCTGCCCGGCGAGGAACTTCCGGCCGCGCTGCGCTTGCGGGCGGCCTTGCGCGCCCTTTAACGCCGCGCGGGCCTTCATCGCCACCGCTTTCTGCCCGCCGCTGCCCTGCGGCGGCTGCGCAAACCATTCCCCGCCTGAGGGGCGAGCGCAGGCTGCGCCGCCCGAGCCGGTGATCCGGCCGGGCGGGCAGCCTGTCTTCGGACCTTAGAACCCGGCCGAGACCGAGAACACGACCTGGCTGCTGGCGATGGAACTGCCGTCCTTCGTGCTGGCGAATCCCGACCCCAGATAGGCCGATTCGGAGCGGGAGATGTCAGTGTCGACATAGGCCACGCCAAGGGTCAGCGGCCCCACGGCCATGTCGGCCCCCAGCATCCAGTCGAAGTACTCACCGGTCGGAGCGATGCTGGTGCCGTTCGGCCCGAGACCGGGGTTGCCGTCCGAATAGCCGAGGTGGCCCTTCAGCGTGACGGGCGTGTTCGGGATGCCGCTGCTGATATCGGTCCAGAGATACAGGTTATCCTGCTTCTGGCCCCGGCTGTTCGGCGTGTTGGAGTAATTGCCGAGGGCCTGCTGCTTCGGCGCGTATGCGACGCCGACCAGACCTTCGACCGGGCCGAGGGTGGATGAGAGCTTCACATAGGGCTCTGCGAAGTCGGTGTTGTCGGCGCCGCCCGGATACATGTACCACGTCACACCAACGTCCAGCGTGGCTGAGTCACCCAGAGGCATGGCGTAGCCGCCATAGATGTCGAGCTCCATGTTGGAGCCGCCGAACGTGCCCCAGCCGGCAAGGTTGGAAGCCCAGGTGCCGACATAGAGGCCGGACTCATGGCCCACGGTGATGCCGCCCTGGACAGCCATTTCCTCATCCGTCTGCGAAACGCCGCGGAAGCGGTAATCGGAAACGAGCGCGACGCTGCCGCTGACGGTGACCGGGCCGAGCGTGTCGGCGGCGTCTTGGGCCATGGCAGGGGCCGCGGACAGGGCGGAACCCGCGAGAAGTGTAGCAGCCAGAAGGCTGCGGACGGACGTAAGCATGAGTTTCTCCCTCGAGAAAATGTGACTTGCCTCGTCCCGCCTGCGGCAGCCGGTCCCCCTTCGTGATGGGGTGGATCTCAGCTGCGCAACGATCCTGCATCCTAATGCCGCACTGCACAACGTCTTATAGTCGACCGCTTTCGCAGGCGCATGATATGTGACTTTGTCGTCACATTAACCAAAGCGACAGGGTTTTTGAGCAACTGAGCGGCTGCCAAACGCACCCATTGCGCATGGAGGAGCGTTGCCTCTAGAGGGTTCGAGGGATCGCCAGTTTCAACATGTTCCAATCGCTTCGACAGTTCTTCGCGCGCCCGGCCGATGCGGCCCCGCCTCCTGCCCTTCCCGAGGGGCGGCGGGTCTATGCCGTGGGCGATGTGCACGGGTGCCTGGGCCTGCTGGATTCGCTGCTTGGCGCTATTGAGGCAGACGATGCCGCCTCATCGCCCGCGGAGACCACCATCGTTCTGCTCGGCGATCTTGTAGACCGGGGGCCGGACAGCGCCGGGGTCATTGCCCGGGCGCGTGAGCTGAAGCAGCGGCGCGACACCCGCATTCTCGGCGGCAATCACGAGGAAATGTTCCTTCGCAGTCTGCATGATCTGGAGATGTTCCGCCATTTCATCCGGCATGGCGGGCGCGAGACGGCGCTCAGCTACGGGATCGAGAAGCGCGCCTTCCTCGAGGCGACGTTGGAGGAAGCGCAAGAGCTGATGCGCCAGGCCGTGCCGCAGGAAGACGTCGACTTTCTCGAATCGTTCGAAGACATGGTGACGATCGGCGATTATCTGTTCGTCCATGCCGGCATCGACCCGCGCGTACCTCTTGCCGAGCAGAAGAAGCACGACCTGCGCTGGATCCGCGAGCCGTTCCTGTCGCACACGGAGCGGCATGAATTGGTGGTCGTGCATGGCCACACGATTCGGGACGAGCCCGAAGATTGCGGCAACCGCATCGGCATCGATACCGGCGCCTATTCGTCAGGCCGTCTCACGGCCCTCCGGCTCGAAGGGACTTCGCGCCGATACATCGAGGCGGTGGAGAATGCGGGCGGAGAGATCGTGGCGACGCCTGTTGCCGCCTGAGGCTGCCGGTCGAGATGCAGCGATGATGCCAGGGGGCCTGTAAGCCGGGTTCTGTGCCGCGGACGGTATCCCATGCGGGACCGTATCCGCGGCGGCAGCCATTCATCTAGGCGACCGGTTGCCCGGTGCGCTCAAGCAACCAACCCGGGTCTCTCAGGGCGAAACTCCCCTGCCGCTCCTTCTTGCGAAGGGTCGGCGCGAGACCCCTATTCGGTCTTGCTCCGGGTGGGGTTTGCCATGCGGGCGCCGTTGCCGGAGCCCCGGTGCGCTCTTGCCGCACCCTTTCACCCTTGCCTGTGAGACCTGCTTCCGCAGGCATCCATCGGCGGTTTGCTCTCTGTGGCACTTTCCCTCACCCCCGAGCCCCAAGACGCGCTCGGGGATCGGAGGCGGGCGGGCGTTACCCGCCACCCTCGTTTCGTGGAGCCCGGACTTTCCTCGGCCTTCATCCCGCTCATCCTGAGCCTGACGAAGGACGCGGCTGCCCGGCCCCCTGGCGATGCCTACCTAGCGCGGCCTTGGTCGCGATCCAAGAGCAGCTGGAAAAGGATGGCGCGGACTTCCCCATCGATCTCGCCGTCGATCTTGCGGGGCCGCCAGCGGCGCTGGAAGGCCTCCACCGCCTTCGCGGGGTCGGCGATCTCGTAGCCGAATCGTTCCAGCGCGAGAAGGAAGGCGCCGTCATTGTCGAACGGATCGCCAAGCTCCAGCTTTTCCGGCCGGGCGAGGCAGAGGCGATATTCCGCCAGGCGGTCCCACGGAAAGAGCTCACCAGGGTCGATCTTGCGGCTCGGCGCCACATCCGAGTGGCCCACGACATTGGCGCGGGGAATGTTATGCGCCTGCACGATCCGGTGCAGCAACGGCACAAGGGCTTCGAACTGCGCGTCCGAGAACCCGCGATAGCCATGCGCGTGGCCCGGATGGTCCAGCTCTATCCCGATGCTGGCGGAGTTCACGTCCCGCAGCCCGCGCCAATAGCTGGCCCCGGCATGCCACGCGCGCTTGCTTTCATCCACCAGCCGGATGACCTCACCGGCTTCGCTGATCAAATAATGGGCGCTGACTTTCGCGGCCGGGTCGCACATCCGCTCCAGCGCCGCCTCCGCACCGAGCATTTCCGTGTAGTGGAGCACCACCATGCTGGTTGGCAGGGCGCGCTCATCCCAGTTGGGCGAGGGGACGTGGCGGTGAACCAGCTCGTCGAGCGGTTCGTCGCCCGGCCCGGCGTCGCCCTCAGGCATTGGGCAGCACCGCGCCCATGATCAGCGCATCGTCCGCCTTTGCGAATTGGACGTCGCCGCCTTGCTCTTCCGCCAGCATGCGGACCAGAGTGGCTGGCGCGGTGCGAGCCGACCGCTCGTGCTCGCCCAAAGTGCCCTCGAGCGCGGCGCTCGTATCCTGGCTGAAGGCGAGGCGAGGGCCGGAGGCGCGCACGACGATCTCGGTCGCCTCGTCGCGTCGCTCCGCTCCCACGACCAGCGTGCCGCCGCGCACCAGCGTGTCGAGACCAATAGAGGCGAGGTTGAGCATCACCTTGACCGCGCTCTTCGGCAGGCTTTCCGCCTCCACCGCCCATTCGAGCGACACTTTGCCGTCCTGTGCCGCCAGCGCGGCGAGCACATCGTGCGGCTCCTGCATCGGCACGTCGTCCTCGAATCCCCCGGCAGAGCCGAAGGCGAGGCGGAAGAAGCGCAGCTTGGCGGCACTCGCCTGTGCGCTGCGACCCACAAGGTCCAGGCAGTGCTGGCGCATCTCCGGGTCCTCTTCCGATGCGAGCAGTTCCAGCCCGTTGCCGAGAGCGCCCACGGGGCTCATCAGATCATGGCACAGGCGTGAGCAGAGCAGGGCGGCTAGGTCGGTAGATGATGTCATGGAGTGGCGGTCGCAGCTTCTCTGGCAAGAGGGTCAATTGGGTGACAGGGGTGCCAAAGTCGCGCCGACAATGCCACCCCTCCCGCTGAACACCCGCCGCTGGTGCGGGCAGGCCGGCCGGTTCCTTAACCGTCAACCACTTCATAGGGAAGGCGCTGGAAGTGCTCGCCCTTATCACGCCAGAGCGTGATTTCGCGCCCGGCGACGATGGCCCACACCCGGCCGTCGCCGCTCGCCTCAGCGCGATCTGTCGCGGATGGCTGGGAGAGCCCAGACGGGTGCGAGTGATAGTAGCCGAGCAGCTTTGGCCCGCCGTGCCGTTCCGCCCGGTGGGCGTCCACCAACGCCTGCGGATCGATCTCGAAATGCCGCGCCTGGTCCGGGGCCACATTGCGGACGGGCAAGGCGACGTCGATATAGCCGTCCGCAGCCCCCAGAAGGAGCCCGCAACATTCCCGGGGGTGTGCCCGGATCGCCTCCGCCCGCAGGATCTCGAGCACCGATCTTGTGAGCCTGAGCGCCATACCCCAGATGCCTAGCATGGCGGGGCAGGGACATGGGAGCGGTGAGACGATCACCGGCACGCTCGATGGCGGGCAGCGGCTCGACAAGGCGCTGGCAGAGGGGAGCGGGCTCTCGCGAGAGCGGGTGAAGGCCCTGATGGCTGAAGGGCGCGTGCTGGTGGGCGGCGTGCCTGCCGGCAGCGCTTCCGCCAAGTCGCAGGCTGGCGCGGTGTTCGCCATCCACCTCCCGCCCACGGTGGATCCCCAGGCTTCTCCACAGGATATCTCGCTGGTCATCCCCTTCGAGGATGAGCACCTGATCGTGGTCGACAAGCCTGCGGGCATGGTCGTCCACCCGGCGGCGGGGAATCCGGACGGCACGCTGGTCAACGCCCTGTTGCACCATTGCCGAGGGCGGCTCTCGGGGATCGGGGGCGTGGCACGGCCGGGGATCGTCCATCGCATCGACAAGGACACGTCCGGCCTGCTGGTGGTCGCCAAGAGCGACGCCGCGCATGAGGGGCTGAGCGCCCAGTTCGCCGACCATTCGATCGAGAGGGTCTATGTTGCTGTCGCAAACGGCCACCCGCAGCCGCCGGCGGGCACGGTCGATGCCCGTGTCGGCCGTTCGGACGCCAACCGCAAGAAAATGGCGGTGCTGCCCAAGGAATCCTCACGGGGCAAGCGCGCCATTACCCACTACAAGACCGTTGAGAGACTCGAAGGATGCGCGATTCTCGAATGCCGGCTGGAGACCGGGCGCACGCATCAGGTCCGGGTTCACCTTGCGTCAATAGGACATCCGCTAGTTGGAGATCCTCTGTATGGACGTTCCAATTCGCAGGTTCGGCCGCTTCTTCGTGAACTCGGCTTTGAGCGTCAGGCGCTCCATGCAGCGGCACTCGGCTTCATCCATCCGGTGACGGGCGAGCGCCTATCATTTGCGAGCGAGCTGCCCACCGACATGCGGGAACTGATCGACTGGGCCGCTCATCGCAATCGATGAATTGCCCTCCATTGGGCGGGATACCCTCCTATATATCTGGGTTGGGGTTGTGTGTGGCCGGGCCCCGCGGATGCTCGGAAGGGGTCCGCAGAATGCGGCCGACAGAAGGGTCATGGGAAGAAAATGAGCGAGAACAGGACAGTATCGGTGCCGGCGCTTGGCGGTGAGCAAAGCCTCAACCGCTACCTGGCCGAGATCAAGAAGTTTCCTGTGCTGACGGCGGAGCAGGAATACATGCTCGCCAAGCGGTACCAGGAGCACGAAGACCCGGAGGCTGCGGCGCAATTGGTGACGAGTCACCTGCGCCTCGTGGCGAAGATCGCCATGGGCTATCGCGGCTATGGCCTGCCGGTGAGCGACCTGATCTCCGAAGGCAATGTGGGCCTGATGCAGGGCGTCAAGAAATTCGAGCCCGACAGGGGCTTCCGCCTGGCGACCTACGCCATGTGGTGGATCAAGGCGAGCATCCAGGAATTCATCCTTCGCTCGTGGTCCCTCGTGAAGATGGGCACCACCGCGGCCCAGAAGAAGCTGTTCTTCAACCTGCGGCGGATGAAGAAGAACCTTGAGGCGTTCGAGGACACCGACCTGCACCCGGACGACGTGCGCAAGATCGCGACTGATCTGGGCGTGCCGGAGCAGGAGGTCGTCAACATGAACCGGCGGATGCTGATGGGCGGCGATGCGTCGCTCAACGTCAGCTTGCGCGCGGACGAGGAAGGCTCCGGCCAGTGGCAGGATTGGCTGACGGATGATCGGCCGCTGCAGGACAAGGTCGTTGCCGATGCCGAGGAGGCGCAGGTGCGCCACGACATGCTGGTGGAGGCGCTGGACAGCCTGAACGACCGTGAGAAGCACATCCTCACCGAACGGCGGCTGACGGACAATCCGCAGACGCTGGAGGAGCTGTCGCAGGTCTATGACGTCAGCCGCGAGCGCATTCGCCAGATCGAGGTGCGCGCGTTCGAGAAGCTGCAGAAGGCGATGCAGCGGATTGCCGGCGAAAGGCTGCTGCCCGCGGCTTGAAGCCGGGCCTGATCGGTGATGCGGAAGAGGGGCGGGAGACCGCCCCTTTTTCGTGTCCGGGGCAGCCTTAATTGCGGTGAGCGGGGTACGCCTGGCGAGCGATCGTTGCGCGCTGCCGGGGTGCGCGATAGGTCCGGCAGATGCTGTTCGCGCTACGCACCCTCATGTGGCTGATCCTGTGGTTCTTTATCCTCAGCTTCGGTGCCGTGATCCTGTTCCGCTTCGTGCCTCCGCCCGTGACCGCCACCATGCTGATGGACGAGCACGGCTTCACCAAGGATTGGACCCCGTTGAGCCGTATCGACCGCGACATGGTCTCCGCAGTGATCGCGGCAGAGGACGGCAAGTTCTGCACGCATGATGGCTTCGACCGGGAGGCGATCGAAAATGCGATCCGCCGCAACATGGAAGGCGGGCGCATCCGAGGCGGCTCCACCATCAGCCAGCAAACCGCCAAGAACGTGTTCCTGTGGCAGGGCGGTGGCTATTTCCGCAAAGGTCTGGAAGCCTGGTTCACCCTGCTGATCGAGCAGATCTGGGGCAAGCGGCGGATCATGGAGGTTTACCTCAACGTCGCCGAAACGGGCATCGGCACCTACGGTATCGAGGCGGGGGCGCAGCGCTACTTCAACCATTCCGCCGCGCAACTGAGCGAGAGCGAGGCGGCCCGCATAGCCGCCGCCCTGCCGCTGCCGAAGGAGCGGCCAGTGGTGAACCCGACCGGCTTCACCCGCCGCTATGGCAACACCATCCGCGTGCGCATCGGTGTGGTGCGGCGGGACGGGCTCGACGCCTGCGTGTACGGATAGGCTGATGGGCGTGGGGCACTCTCATGGACACGGCCATGCGCACGATCATGGTCACAGCCACGCTCCGGCGAGTTATGGCCGGGCCTTTGCGATCGGGGTGGCGCTTAACTCCGCCTTTGTAGTGGTCGAGCTGGGATTTGGGCTTTGGTCCGGTTCCATGGCACTGGTGGCCGATGCGGGGCACAATCTTTCAGACGTGCTGAGCCTGCTGATCGCGTGGGGCGCCAACATCATGGCGGCGAAGCCAGCCAGCGGGCGCTTCACCTATGGCTACAAAGCCAGTTCCATTCTTGCCGCGCTCGCCAATGCGGGCCTTCTGCTGGTCGCGCTGGGCGCCATCCTGTTTGAAACCGTCCAACGGCTGATCCACCCCGCCCCGGTCGAGGGGTGGACGATGATCGGCGTCGCTGGTGTGGGCATTGTCATAAATACCGCGACCGCGCTCATGTTTGTCGGCGGTCGCAAGCATGACATCAATATTCGCGGCGCCTTTCTCCACATGGCAGCGGACGCTCTGGTCTCGCTTGGCGTTGTGATCGCGGGCGTGCTGATCCTGCTGACCGGGCGGCAGTGGATCGATCCGGCAACCAGCCTCCTCATCGTGCTGGTGATCGGCTGGGGCACCTGGGGCTTGCTGCGCGACAGCGTGAAGATGGGTCTGTTGGCGGTGCCCGACTCGATCGACGAGCGCGCTGTACGCAGCTGCCTTGCCGAACTTCCCGGCGTTGCCGCGGTGCACGACCTGCATATCTGGCCTATGAGCACGACAGAGACCGCGCTGACGGCCCATCTGGTCATGCCGGGCGGCCACCCCGGTGACGGCTTCCTCCATGACGTGGCGCATGAGCTGGAGGAGCGGTTCGAAATTGGCCACGCAACCGTGCAGGTGGAGACCGGCGGAGTGGAGCACTGCCGTGATTGCGGTTGACGTCAGTTTCCGCGCTCGTGCCAATCAGGATCAGCAGGGGAGCGGGGCATCGGCAGGTGGCGCTTAGCCAACGCTAGACAGTGTTGCCTGAGCAGCGTGGTGACGCGCGCAACTGCCCAGTCCTGAGAGGACTTCGGTTCCCCGCACAGGTTCGAATGCGACCGGCGAGCCGTCCCGGAAGGGCCATGTCATCACCACTTGCCGCCTGCTTCCGAAACGCGGCTGGACAGGTGTGACACAGTCCACAGCAGAAGAGAAAGGAGGGCGGCGAGGGCGAAGACGATGATCGTCATCGGCTCCGCCCTGCCTCAGAAGATCAGGCCGCTTCTTCCTTCTTGCCGCCTTCGTTGGTGACGACGCGCACCGGCTCCTTGCGGCCTTCGACCACGTCCTTGTCCACGACCACCTCGGTCACGTCGTCCATGCCGGGCAGGTCGAACATGGTGTCGAGCAGGATGGCCTCGACGATGGAGCGCAGGCCACGAGCCCCCGTCTTGCGCTTGATCGCCTTCTTGGCGATGGCTTCCAGCGCGTCCTCCGTGAAGGTGAGGGTCACGTCCTCCAGCTCGAACAGCTTGGCATACTGCTTCACCAGAGCGTTCTTCGGCTCCTTCAGGATCTGCACCAGCGCCGGCACGTCGAGATCGTGCAGCGTGGCGATCACCGGCAGACGGCCGACGAATTCCGGGATCAGGCCGAACTTCAGCAGATCTTCCGGCTCGGTCTTCACCAGCAGCTCACCGATCTTGCGCTTCTCCGGATCGGCGACGTTGGCGCCGAAGCCGATGGAGCGCTTCTGCAAGCGATCACCGATGATCTTCTCGAGACCCGCGAAGGCGCCGCCGCAGATGAACAGGATGTTGGTCGTGTCTACCTGCAGGAATTCCTGCTGCGGATGCTTGCGGCCCCCCTGCGGCGGGACGCTGGCGGTGGTGCCCTCCATCAGCTTGAGCAGCGCCTGTTGCACGCCTTCGCCCGACACATCGCGGGTGATCGACGGATTCTCCGCCTTGCGTGTGATCTTGTCGATCTCGTCGATGTAGACGATGCCCTGCTGCGCCTTCTCGACATTATAGTCGCTGGCCTGCAGCAGCTTGAGGATGATGTTCTCCACATCTTCGCCCACATAGCCCGCCTCAGTTAGCGTGGTCGCGTCGGCCATCGTGAAGGGCACGTCGAAGGTGCGCGCCAGCGTCTGTGCCAGCAGCGTCTTGCCGGAGCCGGTCGGGCCGATCAGCAGGATGTTCGACTTCGCGAGCTCCACGTCGCCCGCCTTGCCGGAGTGCTTGAGGCGCTTGTAGTGATTGTGCACCGCGACGGAGAGCACGCGCTTGGCACGGTCCTGCCCGATCACATAATCGTTCAGCGTCTCGCAGATCTCGCGCGGCGAGGTGACCTCGCCGTCCTTCTTGCCAGCGATGCCGCCCTTGGCCTCTTCGCGGATGATGTCGTTGCACAGCTCCACGCATTCATCGCAGATGAACACGGTGGGGCCGGCGATCAGCTTGCGCACCTCATGCTGCGATTTGCCGCAGAAGCTGCAGTAAAGGGTGCTCTTGCTGTCGGATCCGCTCAATTTCGTCATGCTTTCGTCCTGAGCCGGCACGATCGGTGCCGGGATTCGCCTCCCCCAAGTGTAGCCGGGGGAGGCGCGATATCAATGCGATCAGGCTGTTGTCCGCCGGACGCGGCAGCCTGGATACGCTGGCTTACCAACCCATTATAGTCCGGGAGATGAATATAGCGCTCCCAGACCAGCGGCCCAAGCTCAATTCGGGCTCACTCAGGAGCGCCGCCGGAGCCGCTTTCGTTCCCAACCTCTTCATCCGTGGGGCGGTGGGCGAAGACCTTGTCCACGATCCCGAACTTCAGCGCCTCTTCCGCTTCCAGGAAGGTATCGCGGTCCAGCGCCCTCTCGATGTCCGTCAGCGTCTGGCCGGTATATTGAACGTAGAGGTCGTTCATCCGCTTGCGAATGCGGAGGATTTCCTTGGCCTGGATCTCGATGTCCGACGCCATGCCGCGCGCGCCGCCGGAGGGCTGGTGCACCATGATGCGCGCATTGGGCAGCGCCACGCGCATACCGGGCTCGCCGGCGGCCAGCAGGAAGCTGCCCATCGATGCAGCCTGCCCGATGCACACGGTGCGCACCTTCGGCTTGATGTACTGCATCGTGTCATGGATCGCCATGCCGGCCGTGACCACGCCGCCGGGCGAGTTGATGTACATGGAGATGTCCTGGCTGTTCTCGCTCTCGAGGAACAGCAGCTGCGCCACGATCAGCGAGGCCATGTTGTCCTCCACCTGACCGGTCACGAACACGATCCGCTCCCGTAGCAGGCGGCTGAAGATGTCGAAGCTGCGCTCGCCGCGGCTGGTGCTCTCCACAACCACGGGCACAAGGGCGCCGGTGATGGGGTCACGGGTAAACTGTCCCTGGGCGCCATAGCTGTCGCCGAACACGTCGATCATGGGATTCCTTCCGTCTCTGACAGGCGCCTATGTCGCGTGTCGATCCGACTTGTTCAAGAGGACGGAGCGGCCCCTCCCCGGCTGCTTGCCAGTGGTGGTGCCGCAGCGCACAAGATTGGCCATGAACAGGCTCTCCATTCTCCTCGTTGCCCTGCCGCTCGCAGCCTGCGCCACTTCGCAAGTTCCGTCCGAACGCGCGAGCTGGCCGGCGGCCGAAGCCTATCTCGCCAGGATCGCGGCTCTTGATGATGCGGGTCCGCGGCTGAACGCGGTGATGGTCACTAACCCGGACGCTCCTGCCCAGGCACGGGCGGCAGCGGCGGCCGGCTTGCCGCTCGGCGGGCGCACGGTGCTGGTAAAGGACAACATCGAGACTCGCGAATGGCCAACAACGGCTGGCAGCCTAGCGCTGGCGAACAATACGACCGGCCGCGACGCGCCGCTCGTGACGCGATTGCGGGCAGCGGGCGGGGTGGTGCTGGGCAAGACGAACCTGTCCGAATGGGCCAACATCCGTTCCTCCCGCTCGACCAGCGGCTGGAGCGCCGTGGGCGGGCAGACCCGCAACCCTCACGCGATCGACCGAAATGCCTGCGGATCATCCTCCGGCAGCGGCGCGGCCGTGGCGGCGGGCTTCGCCTGGGCGGCGATCGGCACCGAGACGGATGGTTCGATCACCTGCCCCGCCAGCGTCAACGGCATTGTCGGCTTCAAGCCCACGGTCGGCCTCGTCAGCCGCACGCATGTGATCCCGATCAGTCACAGCCAGGACACGCCCGGGCCAATGGCCCGCAGCGTCGCTGACGCCGCGCTGCTGCTGAACGCCATTGCGGGCAGCGACCCGGCTGATCCGGTCACGGCGGAGGCGGACGCGTACAAGGTGGACTTCACCGCCCGCCTGACCAGCGCCTCACTCGCCGGTGTTCGCATTGGAGTGCTGCGCAAGCAGGTCGGCGACCACCCGCAGGTGGAGCGGCTGTTCAATGATGCGCTGGCGGACCTCACCCGCGCGGGGGCGGTGCTGGTTCCAATCGACTTCGAGGAGCCGGAGGGACTGGGAGAGGCTGAGTTCACCACGCTGCTGTTCGAGCTGCGCGAGGACCTCGCCGCCTACCTTACCTCGTCGCCTGCGGACATCCCGGTGCGGACGCTGGCGGAGGTAATCGCCTTCAACAAGGCGCGCGCTGCCGAGGAGATGCGCTGGTTCGGGCAGGACATTTTCGAGCAGGCGGAGCAGACGACTGATCGCGAGGCCTATGAAGCGGCTCGGGCCAAAGCGCTGCGGCTGGCTGAGGAAGAGGGGATCAACCGTCTCCTTGCCGAGCATGGCGTGCAGTTTCTGATCGCGCCAACGACAGGGCCCGCCTGGGCGACGGATCTCGTCAATGGTGACCATTTCGAGGATTCGATCGGTGCGGGCACATTCGCGGCTGTCGCTGGAACCCCGCATCTCAGCGTTCCCATGGGCGCCGTCGAGAGGCTGCCCGTCGGCCTGTCGATCATCGGTGGGCGGTGGGACGATGCCGCCGTGCTCAAGGCTGGCGCAGCCTATGAGCGGGCCCGAACCGCGCGGCTCGCGGAGCCGGGCCTCGATCGCTGGAAGCCCGCCAGCGGGGAATAGCGAAAGAGGCGCGGGCGGCGACCGAAAGGCCGGCACGCCCGCGCCAGGATTCCTTACTCGCCGGCTTCGGCCTTCGCCTCGTCCTTCTTGGAAGCCTTCTTGGCCGAAGATTTCTTGGCCGGGGCCGGGGCGTCCTGATCGGCGCCCTCGGCAGCTGCCTTCTTGGCGGCCGGCTTCTTCGCCGCCTTCTTGGCCGGCTTGGCCTCGCCCTCGTCGGACTGAGCCTCTGCTGCCTCCTCAGCGCCTTGCTCGGCCTTCTTCGCAGTCTTCTTCTTCGGCGCGGCCTTGGCGGGCTTCTCGGCAGCTGCCGGAGTCTCGCCGTTCTCGTCCGCCTCGATGGCGGCTTCCAGCTCCTCGCGGGTCACCTCACGCTCGGTGATCTCGGCCTTGTCGAACAAGAAGTCGACCACCTTGTCCTCATAAAGCGGAGCGCGCAGCTGAGCCATGGCCATCGGTTCGCTGCGGACGTAGTCCACGAAGCGCTGCCGGTCCTCAGGGCGATATTGCTGCGCAGCCTGCTGGAGCAGCATGTTCATTTCCTGCTGGCTGATCTCGACGCCGTTCTTCTGACCGATCTCGCTCAGCAGAAGGCCCAGGCGCACGCGGCGCTCGGCGATGCGGCGATAATCGTCCTTCTCGGCCTCGATCTCCTTCAGACCTTCTTCCGGGTTCTCTTCCTTCGCGACTTCCGACTGAAGCTGGCGCCAGATCTGCTCGAACTCCGCCTCGACCATGGTCGGCGGGACCGGGAAATCGTGATCGGCGGCAAGCTGGTCCAGCAGCTGGCGCTTCATCTGCGTGCGGGTAAGACCGGCAGTCTCCTGCTCCAATTGACCCTTCATCAGCTCCTTGAGCTTGTCGAGGCTCTCAAGGCCGAGCGACTTGGCGAAATCTTCGTCAACCACCGTCTCGGCCGCGACCTTCACCGCCTGCACGGTGACGGCGAACTGGGCTTCCTTGCCCTTGAGGTGCTCCGCCGGATAATCTTCCGGGAAAGTGACGGTGATGGTGCGCTCCTCGCCCGTCTTCACGCCGACGAGCTGGTCCTCGAAGCCGGGGATGAACTGGCCGGAGCCGAGCACCAGCGCCGCGCCTTCAGCCTTGCCGCCTTCGAACTCGGTGCCGTCAATGCTGCCGACGAAATCGATGATCAGCTGGTCGCCGTCTGCCGCCTTCTTCGTCTTGGCGGCATCCTTGTAGGTCTTCTGGTTCTCAGCGAGACGGTTCAGCGCCTCGTCAACCGCTTCGTCGGAGGCGGGGACGTTCAGCTTCTCCAGCTTCAGCCCTTCGAGCGAGGGGACCTCGAACTCCGGCAGAACCTCGACTTCGACCGTCAGCTCGGCATCCTTGCCCTGCTCATAGCCTTCGGCCAGATCGACCTTGGGCTGCATCGCGGGGCGCAGCTGCTTCTCGCGCATCAGGGAGTCGATCGAATCACGCAGGGATGCGTTCAGCGCGTCGTTATGCAGCGCCTCTCCGTGCATCTTGCGGACCAGGTTCGCCGGCACCTTGCCAGGGCGGAAGCCGGGCATCCGCACCTGCGGGGCGACCTTCTTCACCTCCGCATCGATCCGCGCTTCGATATCGCTGGCGGGGATGGTCACGGTGTAGGCGCGCTTGAGCCCTTCATTCGCGGTTTCGACGATCTGCATTCAACAAAGCCTTCCCATCAATCACATCGCAAGCCGCCGCCGCGCTGCACCGGCAAGGGCGGCCTGCCTCAACCAAACCTGCGCTCCAACAGGCCAAGGCCCAAGGCGCAGACGAAACCCGTATCGCGCTTCACCAGGCCGCTGGCCGGTGGCGCGAACAAAAACCCGCGCCCAGGTAGGCCCTGCGCCCTATAGCGCCAACATTCTGGTGCGGGCGAAGGGACTCGAACCCCCACATCTTGCGATACTGGAACCTAAATCCAGCGCGTCTACCAATTCCGCCACGCCCGCGGCCGACGAAGCGCAGCAGGCAGGACACCTGCGACACAAAGCAAGCGCCCTTAGTGCCGAGAGGCCGAAAGGGCAAGCGGTGCGGCAGACGGTCGCGATGGGTGGAACGGGGCGCGCGCGCGGGGCGTTGCCAAGGGGAGATGAAAAGGAGCAGTCCGATGGACCGCGACGATTATGCTGACGAGAGCTACACCCAGCCGCACGTGCCGCCGGCGACCCCACCGGTGATTGACCCTGATGCGGATCCCGATGACGCGGCGACGCTGACAATGGCGAATGGCGACAGCGATTCCCCGGGCTCCCACTCCTACCCATTCCCCAGAGGGGCAGAGGATAAGGAATTGCAGCCGCACAACACGCCTGACGAGCTCGACCCGGACCGGGGCGGTGACACGGTGAACCCAGGCCGAGGCGGCGACACGGTGAACCCGCAGGCTCCGGACGAGATCGATCCCGGCCAGGGCGACGTGGACGAACCTGGCGCGACTCCGGCGGAAACGGAGCCGGCAACCACTCCGGCGGAAACGCCCATGCCGCCCGATTGATCTTCGGCCGATTGATTTTCAGCGGCAGCCCGTGCAAGCGGCCGCCCCATGAACGAAAGCACACCAGACGAGCAGCCCGAAAGCCAGGCAGGCGGTGCACAGGATTTCCCGCCGGACCGGCTGGCCATTGACCCTGCCAGCCCGCACTTCGACGCGGACAAGCTGCGTCGCGGCATCGGCATCCGCTTCAAGGGGATTCAGCGCACCAATGTCGAGGAGTACTGCGTCTCCGAAGGTTGGGTGCGCGTCCAGGCAGGCAAGACCATGGATCGGCGCGGAAAGCCGTTGACCATCAAGCTCAACGGCCCGGTTGAGGCATGGTATGAAGACCTGGGCGACAACCCGCCCATCGCGCGGAAGGACTGATCGTTCAGGCCTGCACTGCCTGCCCTCGAGAGGGTGTGGCGGCAAATGGCGGTGCGAAGCGCAGAACGAGGTAGCCGAGCACCGCCGAAATCAGGGAGCCGACCAGCACGCCGAGCTTCGCCTCCTCCACCAGCAGCGGATAATCCGGAAAGGCGAGCGCGCCGATAAACAGGCTCATCGTGAAGCCGATCCCGCATAGCACCGTGGTGCCCCAGATCTGCGCCCAGCTGGACCCTTCAGGGCGCGCCGCGAAGCCGAGTCGGTCGGCCGCAACGATACTGGCGAAGATGCCCGCCTGTTTTCCGATCACCAGCCCCGCCGCGATCGCCAGCGGCAGGGGATCGAACAGCGCCTGGATTCCGAGGCCGCCGAGGGCGACGCCCGCGTTGGCAAAGCCGAACAGGGGCACGACCAGGTAGGCGTTCCAGGGCGCCAGCCGATGCTCGATCACTTCCAGCAGCCCGGTGCCGTCGCGCCTCCGCATCGGAATGGTCAGCGCCGCCAGCACGCCCGCGATCGTCGCATGCACGCCTGAGTTGAGGACGCAGAACCAGAGAACCAGCGCGCCGATCACATAAAGCCAGATCTTGTCGATGCCGAACCGATTCATCGCGATCATCACGCCGACGACCAGCAGCGATCCGAAGAGCCAGGCGAGCTGGATATCGGCCGTGTAGAACACCGCGATGATCATCACCGCGCCGATGTCGTCCACGATAGCGACGGTCAGCAGGAACAGGCGCAGCGGGGGAGGGACCCGCGTGCCCAGCAGCCCGATCACGCCCATGGCGAAGGCGATATCGGTCGCCGCCGGAATGGCCCAGCCGCGGTCCAGCACCGGCTCCGCCCCGACGATCGCAAAATAGACGACGGCTGGCGCCGCCATCCCGGCGATGGCCGCGAGCACCGGCAGCCGCCGACTCCGCGCATCTGCGAGATTGCCGGCGATGATTTCACGCTTCACTTCCAGCCCGACGACGAAGAAGAATACCACCATCAGCGCATCGTTGATCCACATATGCAGGTTGTAGAGCTTGGGGATCGGCGTCCAGGGGAGGGTGCCGTGGAACAGGTGGTGGTAGTCTTCCCCCAACGGCGAGTTCGCGACGATGATCGCCAGAACGGCCACTGCAATCAGCAAGATACCTGCGAACGCGTCGCTGACGAACAGCGCTTTGATCGGTCGGGCGGCGGCCGTCAGGAGTGAGGGAGAAGCCATAACCGACCCCCTTTTCGCAATTGTGGGGCCGTTGCAACCCTCGGCTGTCGGGCACGCAGTTTGGTTACGAAGGGGTTTACGTTTAGGTTCAATGCAATAGTAGAGGTGCTTCGGGCGCAGTGAAAAGATCGGAAATGGGGGCATGGGTCTGGAAGACTTGTCTCTGCTGGAGTGGCTGACACTGGTCGAGCACGAGCTGCTCCTCTTCGCGGGATTCTTTTTCCTCATCGGTGCTCTCGATGAGTTTGCGATTGATGCCACCTGGGGCTGGCTACGACTCACGGGCCGCGCCCGGAGCTGGCGAATCGATCGCGCGGAAGGGCGGAGCCGACCGCTCGCCGGACAAGTGGCGGTCATGATTCCGGCCTGGCTCGAGCATGAGGTGATCACCGCTACGATCGCCTACACGCTGCGGGCGTGGCCGCAGGAAGCCTTGCGAATCTACGTCGGCTGTTACCGTAACGATCCGCTCACGGCCGAGGCGATTCTGCGCGGTACGGGTCGCGACCCTCGCCTTCGCCTGGTGGTGCATGACCGAGAGGGGCCGACAACGAAAGCCGACTGCCTCAACCGCCTTTACATGGCGATGGTTCAGGATGAGCAGCGCAGCCGCAGCCGCTTCCGCCTTGTCGTGCTGCACGATGCGGAGGACATGGTGGACCCGGCGGCCCTGGCCTTGCTGGACCGCGCCGTGGACGAGGCGGAGTTCATCCAGCTGCCCGTCCTGCCGGAGCCACAGCGCCAGTCACGCTGGATCGGAAGCCATTATTGTGAGGAATTCGCGGAGGCGCATGGAAAAGCCATGGTGGTGCGGGAGGCGCTCTCCGCCGGCTTGCCCGCTGCCGGCGTGGGCTGCGGCTTCTCGCGCGAGATGCTTGGGCGGATCGCGGACGAGATGGGCGGGGCGGGGCCGTTTTCGGTCGAATCGCTGACGGAAGATTACGAATTGGGCCTACGCATCAAGGCAGCTGGGGGGCGTTCCCGCTTCCTGAGGGTGCGGGGAGATGACGGACGGCTGGTGGCGACCCGCGCCTGCTTCCCTGCCCGGCTCGATGCGGCCGTGAGGCAAAAGGCGCGATGGGTTCACGGCATCGCGCTGCAAGGATGGGACCGGCTGGGCTGGGGCGGCGGCATCGGAGAGAGTTGGATGCGCCTACGTGACCGGCGCGGCCCGCTCAGCGCGCTGGTGCTGTTCTCGGCTTATCTCCTGCTGGTCGTCGGCACCATCCTCTGGGTGGCGAACGAACTTGGGCTGAGGGAGAGCCAGCCCTTCGACGCCGTGATCCGGTGGCTGGTCGCGGCCAATGCGATTAGCTTCGCTTGGCGCGCTGCCGCGCGGTTCTCCTTCACTGCGCGGGAATATGGCGCATTGGAGGGGCTGCGCGCCGTCCTGCGCATTCCGATCGCCAATGTCATCACGATCATGGCCGGGCGTCGGGCGCTGTTCGCCTATGCCCGCACCCTCGGCGGTGCTGAGGCCAAATGGGACAAGACGTTCCATCACGCGCATCCCACCACCAACACCACCCCGGCTGCCGGCGCGCCAGTCGCAGGGGCAGCGCATTGAGGCGAGACGGAGCCACTTTCCGAGGCCAGCCGCTCGTCCTGCTCGGCCTGATCCTGACGGGCTGGTTCGCCATGCGCGTGGCGCTCTGGCAATCCCCGTGGGAGAGTGGGGACGGAGTCGCGCTTGCCACACCGCACGCGGGCTCTGCACCCGCCTCAGCCGAGGGGGCGCGGGAGGATGCCTCTCCTGTTCAGGCGGACGAGGAAGACCGCGACATTGCGCCGTCGCCTTCGCGGCCGACGGACCAGCCAGCGCAGGACTGGCTGCGGCGTCCCCTGCCGGAGCCGATGCCGATCAGCCCTGGCTGGGAGCAGCTGCCGCTGATGGTGCCGATAGCACCTCCGCAGGCGGCGGTGTCCGGAACCGTTGGAGCGCCCAATCCCTCGTCACGAAGGCGGGTGAGTGTCGGCACCGCCATCGGCCACAACATGCTGATGATGGCCGGGCTGCAGGGGGAGCTGCCCGATGCCCTGATCGGTGCTCTTGAATGGGACTCGCCGTTCCCGAGCGCGCGTCCCCGGCGTTTCGCGCGCCCTGCTCTGGTGGAAGCTGCGCCAGGGCCCGCGGGAGTGGTCCCGAACCGCGCCGTGTTCGGCGGCTCGCGCTGGTCGGCCGATGCCTGGGTTCTGCTGCGCGATGACAAGGATGCGCCCTTTCTTCCCGGGCAAGGCTCTTACGGCCGCAGCCAGGCCGGCGCCGTGCTGCGCTATCGGCTGGCGCCCGGCAGCGGCCATGCACCGCAAGCGCATCTGCGGGCTTCTGTGGCGCTGTCGAGCCCGGGCGACGACAAGCTGCGGGACAGCGAAGTGGCGGCAGGAGTCTCCGCGCGGCCGATTCCTTCGGTGCCGGTGCGCGTTGCTGCCGAGGCGCGGGTCAGCGACACCAGCCGCGGCGCCAAGGTCCGCCCGGCGGTCTATACGGTCACGGAACTCAACCCGGTCCGGCTGCCTCTCGGCGCGCGCGGCGACGTCTACCTCCAGGGCGGCTATGTCGGCGGCGATTTCGCCACCGCCTTCGTGGATGGGCAGGCGCGGGTAGAGCGGCCGCTCGGCCGAACCGGGCCTGCGGAGTTCTTCGTGGGCGCAGCTGCATGGGGCGGCGCGCAAAAGGGGGCTTCGCGTCTCGACGTGGGGCCCTCTGCGGGGGCATCGGTCAGTGTTGGCCAATTTCGGGGACGCTTGACGGCCGATTACCGCTTCCGCGTTGCGGGAGAGAGCCGACCCGCTTCCGGACCGGCGCTGACTCTCTACGCGGGTTTCTAGCGGTTCTGGACCTCCGTCCGCTTCATTCTGCAGCCCGGTTGCGTTAGGCCACGGCATGGACGTCTATCTGCCCATCGCGAACCTGTCGGTGAACGGGGTGGTGATCGTGCTGCTTGGCGCGGCAACCGGTATCCTCTCCGGCATCTTCGGCGTCGGTGGCGGCTTCCTGACGACGCCGCTGCTGATCTTCTACGGGGTGCCACCCACGGTTGCGGCCGCCTCGGCGGCCAGCCAGGTCACGGGGGCGAGCGTCTCCGGCGTCTTCGCTCATCGTCAGCGGGGCGGGGTGGACATGCAGATCGGCGCGGTGATGGTGGCCGGCGGGGTGATCGGCGCCGGCATCGGCGCGGTGCTGTTCCGCCTGCTCGAATCGCTTGGGCAGATCGATACTGTCATCAACATCCTCTATGTGCTGCTGCTCGGCACGATTGGCGCGCTGATGGGGCGGGAGAGCATCCAGGCGCTGCGGCAGAAGAAGACGGATCGCCCGCGCGCCGCCAAGCGCCGTCACCATCCGCTCGTCGCCAGCCTGCCGCTGCGCTGGCGCTTCTACAAATCCGGCCTCTACATCTCTCCGCTCGCTCCGCTGCTGCTGGGGATGGTGGTCGGCGTCCTGACGATGCTGATGGGCGTGGGCGGCGGGTTCATCCTGGTTCCGGCGATGCTTTACATCCTGGGGATGAGCGCGAATGTCGTTGTCGGCACGTCGCTGTTCCAGATCCTGTTCGTGACCATGGCCGTCAGCTTGATGCATGCGGTGACTACCAAAGCGGTGGACGTGGTGCTGGCCGCGCTGCTGTTGATGGGTTCTGTCACCGGTGCGCAGATCGGCACGCGGATTGCCCTGCAGGCCAAGCCTGAGCTGTTGCGGTTGCTCCTGGCGCTGATCGTGCTGGCCGTGGCGCTGCGCATGGCCTTCGGCCTCGGCGTCCGGCCGGACGAGGTCTATACGGTGGTGCCCCTGTGACCGGGCCGGGCAGGGGAGAGGGGCGATCCCGCGCTCTTCGGGCTGGCCTCGCCCTGCTGGCCCTGGTGGCGCTCACCGGGCAACGCGATCCGATCCTGGTGCCGGAGGTCTCGGAACACCACATCGAAGTCCGCCAGGGCTTCGTCGGGACGGAGCTTTTGCTCTACGGCGCAATTCTCGATCCGCAGGGGCGGCGGTCGACCCAGCCCTATGACATCGTGGTCGTGCTCAAAGGCCCGACCCAGCCGATCCTGCTGCGCGAGAAGGAAAAGAAGCTCGGCATATGGGTGAATGCGGAGGATACCGCCTTCCGCTCCGCCCCCTCCTTCTTCGCCGTCGCCAGTTCGCGGCCGATCGATCAGATCGTCGATCCGTTGACGGCGGCGATCTACGAGCTTGGGCTCGATTACCTCCAGCTCTCCCCTACGGGCGCGATCGACCCGGAGGAGCAGGCGCGCTTCACCGCCGGCCTGGTGGACCTGCGCCGCCGACAGGGTCTCTACAAGGAGGATGGACAGGGCGTTTCAATCAGCGGCGACGTGCTGTACCAGGCGCGGATCGCCGTGCCCTCCAATGTCGTTACCGGGCGCTACACGGCGGAGACCTTCGCCATTTCGCGAGGCCGCGTGATTGCTTCCGCCATCGCCGAAGTAGAGGTGGCGAAGGAGGGTTTCGAGCTGCTGGTGGCGGAGCAGGCGGAGGAATCCAGCCTGCTCTACGGCATGACCGTGGTGGCGCTGTCCCTGCTGATGGGCTGGGCGGCAGGGCGCCTGTTCACGCTGATCTGACGGGGCGCGATTACCTGGAATTAACCAGGAGAGGTTAGCCCCGCTGCTCCCCGCCAGCAGCGCGAGCACCTTCCTTCATGACCGACATGCCCCGGCATCTTCTTGACAGCTCCACCCCTGCTGCAGGCGGCGGAGAAGGTGCCGGCTCGCTGTCGTACACCGGCGCGGGCTCCATGCCGATCGGCACGGTGCTGGAGATCGGCGGCAGCGGTTCTCTCCTGGCGCTGGACATGCAGCGGCTGGCCCTGTGCTCCGCTGACGCGGACCCGACAGTAGCGCTCGCCGGTCAGGTCGGCAGCCCGCTGAAGGTCCAGGTGCCTGGCGGATGGCTGTTGGCGACGGTGCGCGACCAGCGCCAGGACAGGCGCCAGGGCGGCATATTGTGCACCGTCGATTTCCTGGGCGAAGGGGCGCAGGAGAAGCTGACAGGCCGAATCTTCGGCTTCCGCCGCGGCATCACCCGCTATCCGCTGCCGGGGGCGACGGTCCACCCGGCGTCGACCGAGGACCTGCAGCAGATCTACGCCTGCGATGAGCGTCCGGTGATCCGCATCGGCACCGTCCACCCGACCCGAAACATCCCGGCCGCGCTCTTTACCGATTCTCTGCTGGGCAAGCATTTCGCGCTGCTCGGTTCCACGGGCACGGGCAAGTCCACCGCTGCGGCGCTGATCCTGCACCGGATCTGCGACAGCGCGCCCAATGCCCATGTCGTGATGATCGATCCGCACGGCGAATATGCCTCCGCCTTCCGCGATTCTGGCGCGATCTTCGACGTGTCCAACCTGCAGATGCCCTATTGGCTGATGAACTTCGCCGAGCATTGCGAAGTGTTCCTCACCTCCTCCGGCGCCGAGCGGCAGGAGGATGCGGACATCCTCGCCAAGTGCCTGCTGCAAGCCCGCGGCAGGAACCGGCTGGCCGAGGACGTGGGGCGGATCACAGTCGATTCGCCGATCCCCTATCTTCTCAGCGACCTCACCAAGGCCGTGCAGGAGGAGATGGGCAGGCTGGACAAGGCGACCTCCAGCGCGCCGTTCCTGAGGATCAAGAGCAAGATCGAGGAGATCAAGGCCGATCCGCGCTATCATTTCATGTTCTCAGGCATGCTGGTGGGCGACACGATGGCGGAGTTCATTGCCCGCATCTTCCGCATGCCGGGCGAGGGCAAGCCGATCTCCATCATCGACGTCTCCGGCGTGCCGTCCGACATCACCGCCACGGTGGTGGCGCTGCTCAGCCGGCTGGTGTTCGACTTCGCGATCTGGTCGCGCGAGGAGCGCACGCGGCCCGTGCTGCTCGTGTGCGAGGAAGCGCACCGCTACGTGCCGCATGAGAGCGATACCGCTGCACCGGCAGCAGGCCGCGTCCTCTCCCGCATCGCCAAGGAGGGGCGCAAATATGGCGTGGCGCTCGGCCTCGTGACCCAGCGTCCCTCCGACCTTGCGGAGGGCGTGCTCTCGCAATGCGGCACGATTCTCTCGATGCGCCTCAACAACGAGCGCGACCAGGCCTTCGTCAAGGCCGCGATGCCGGAAGGGGCGCGGGGCTTCCTCGATTCGATCAGTGCCCTGCGCAATCGCGAGTGCATCATCTGCGGCGAGGGCGTGAGTGTGCCGATGCGCGTGCGCTTCGACGAGCTGGAGGAAGCAAGGCGCCCTGCCTCGGCCGACCCCTCCTTCACCCAGCTGTGGCGCGGCGAGGGCGGAGAGGCGGACGCGGTGCAGCGCGTTGTGCGGCGCTGGCGGGCGCAGGGGCGGTAGGGCGTTTCGTCGCACGTAGAGGGCGCCTGGAACACCTGGAACACTGTCTTGGGGGCAGAAATCCACGCGGCTCCTCGGATGCCTTTCTCCGCCGTCACCCTGAACTTGGCTCAGGGTCCATCTCTCCTCCGGAACCGCCGGCTGCGGTCAAGGGATGGATGCTGAACCAAGTTCAGCATGACGAGTGCGGGGCGGAAGCGCAGGGGATTGGAACGCCTGGAACACTGTCCAAGAGCGAGATCCCCGGTATCCTCAGGCCCGGCCCGGAGACGCATGTTCGCTTTGTTCGGGTGACAGACGAAGGAAAGAGCCGGCGCGATGCTGTGCGCAGCGATTGACGGTAGGGAAGCACTATCCGGCACGTGCGCTTGCCCGGCGAGTAGCCGCCGTTGCACACCCATCGGTAAGCGCCCGCTTTGCGTGGTTGCGGATGTTGACGCTGACAGGAGTGGCGTGAATTGGGTCTGCACAGATGAAGCGCGTACCATCCTTCCTTTTAGTCTTCGCCTTTGTGGTATTGATCCTTGCAGGCGTCGTCTGGAAAGGGCTCTCTGCCAACGAGTGCATGGACGAAGGCGGAATCGTAGTGGTGGCGCAGGCTCGCGGCCAGCATTGCGCAGTTCGATAGCGGCAGAGAGCAGGGTGGCGCGCCGTGGCGGAAACGCCTGCCCCCCTACACCTCCGGCATCAGGCGCCCGACGGGTTGGCCTTCGGTCTGCGCCTGTTCCCTCGCTTCCTCCTCGCTTTCGGCGACGGCCCGCTCCCGCCACGCGGAAAAGCGATAGAACAGCCAGGCGAGCACCAGCGCAGCCAGCGCGGCGACCGGGAAGGAGAGCCATATGGCGTCTGCTGCCAGCCAGTCGTAGGTGAGAAAATAGAAGCCGAGGCGCACCGGGAACAGCGCGATCGCGAGCACGAAGAGCGGGATCCAGACCGAGCCGCCCGCGCGCATCGTCGCGGTCATCACCATGGTGACGCCCATCAGGATGAAGTTCCAGCTGGCGAGAAACTGGATGTGCCGGGCGAGCGGCACGGCCGGGCTGTCGGGGCCGAGGAACAGGCCCAAAGCCGGCTCATCGAAGAGGACCAGCGCGATGGTGATCGCACCGGTCATCCAGAAATTGATGGTGATGCCGGCGCGAGTCACCTTGTCCAGCTCATCCCACTTGCGCGCGCCGATGAACTGCGCGGCCATGGCGCTCACCGCTCCACCGATCGCGAGGGCCGGCATCTGGATGTAGGTGAACAATTGCATCGCAGCGCCATAGGCGGCCGTCGTCAGCAGCCCTTCGCGATTGACGAGGCCGACGACAATGATGCCTGCCGCGCTCATCAACAGCATCTGCGCGCCCATCGGCAGGCCCTTGGCGATGATGAAGCGCAGCTCTTCCGGGTCAGGCTTTAGATAGGCCAGTTCCGGCCCGCGCAGCCGCAGCGGCAGATCCTTGGCGTAGACATAAAGGACCATGCCGATGAAGCCGAGGATCGAGGCGATCACCATGGAGAGGGCGGAACCTGTGATGCCGAGCGCGGGGAACGGGCCGATCCCTGCGATCAGCAGCGGGTTCAGCACCACGTCCAGCGCGACGGTGAGCCCCATGAAGATGAGGGGCGTGCGGGAGTCGCCCGCACCGCGCAGGCCCATGGAGAGCACCACCGACACCATGACGACCGGCATGGCGACGAACACCATCCGCAGATAGGCAAGGGCGAGGCCCCAGGCCTCGCCCGGCGTGCCCAGCACGTCCAGCAGCCAGGGGGCGCCGACCCAGCCGATCGTGCCGACCACCAGCGCCACAAGGAAGGAGAAGCCGACCGCGGTGCCGAAGGTGCGCCGTGCGCCATCCAGGTTCCGCGCGCCGAAGCGCTGGCCGATCTTGACCGTGCCCGCCATGCCGAAGCCGAAAGCGGCCGCCGAAACCAGGAACATGATGATGTTGGCATTGGCGGTGGCCGCCAGCGCCTCTTCCCCGATCAGCCGGCCGACCCAGATCGAGTTGACCGTGCCGTTCAGCGATTGAAGCGAGTTCGACAGCAGCGTGGGGATGCTGAACAGCAGCAGGGTCTTGAAGATCGGCCCCTGGGTCAGATCGCCCATCCTGGGGCGCGAAGAGGCCATGTTCATGTTCCGCGTGTGTCTCCGTAGAGCTCGATATGCAGGCGTTTAGACAAAGTCAAATTGTGTTGGAGGCACATGTCGGCGAGCCAGCCTTCGCGTGAGGCGAGCGTTTGCGGGTCCGTGCCCTCCGCCATCAGCCAGATGCGCGCGGCCGGGATGGCGTGGAGTTCTGCGAGAACCAGCACCTCTTCCACATCTGCAGGCTGCGCGATCACGAATTTGAACATGGCACGCGGCTCGGCGGCCCAGTGTGCGAGGCGATCCGGCGGCAGGGCGAGGTCCGCCGGATTGCCGGAATGGGCGAGCTTCGGGCTGACATTGTATTGCGCGATCCGGGCATCGAAGGCGGGGTGCGGGGCGACGGTGCCGTTTGTTTCCACCTCGACCGTCATTTCGGGCGCGAGCTCAGCCAGCGTCTCCAGCATGCGGGCGAGGGCGGCGCCTTGCAGCAACGGCTCCCCCCCCGTGATGACGAGGCGCGGCTTGCCGAGAGCGGCGATTCTTTCGGCTGCGTCCTGCTCGGTGAGGGTCACCTGGTTGGCGGCGCGGTCGTAGGTCGCGCCGCTGCGGTGGGGGCGATTGTCGCCGGTGAAGTGCCAGGTGTAGGCCGTGTCGCACCACTGACAGGCGAGATTGCAGCGCGACAGGCGGATGAAGGCGACGGGCTTGCCCGCGCTCGGCCCCTCGCCCTGCAGGGAGGCGAAGATCTCCGGCTCTCCCGGCGTGGTGGTGGCGAGGGTCAGGGGCATGGCAGTCAGATCTGTTAACTTGACAAAGTTGACACCCTGTCAAGTGCGGGAATGACGATCAAGTGACTGAAATCAGGAGATTTCAGCCTAACGTCGACGCTTGACACCCTTGCGTCATGTGCGGCCTTTTTCCCGCCTGAGCTGTGCCACCGTGTCATGCCGGTGCCATGGCACAGCCGGGCGGGATAGGAAATCAGCCGAGCCGTGCCAGCGCCGCTGACAGACGCTCCGCTTCCGCCGCGTGATGAGCGTGGTCCGCGCGGGCTTTTTCGACCGCTTCGGGTTTGGCTTTCTCAACAAAGGCAGGGTTGGAGAGGCGCTTCTCCAGAGCGTCGCGCTCCTTCTCGGAGGCGGCCTTGGCCTTGCTGAGGCGGGCCTTCTCGGCCTCGATGTCGATCACGCCTTCGAGCGGGATGACGAACAGGTCGGCCCCGGCAGACACCTGCATCGCCGGCCCCACAGGAGCTTCGGCGAAGTGGACCCCGGACAGGCGGGCGAGACGTTCGATCGCCGCCGCGTTTCCGCCGATCACGCCGCGCGCCGTGTTGGACGGGGCGGCAAGATAGGCGGCCAGCTTTGCCCCCGGCGCGATGCCGAGTTCGTTCTTGGCGGCGCGGACGGTGGTAGTGAGCTGGATCAGCCACTCGACCTCCGCCTTGGCCGCCGCGTCCTGCTGGGCCTCCGGCTGCGGCCATTGGGCGAGGATCAGGTCGTAGGGCCGCTGCCCCTGCGCGTGCCACAGCTCCTCCGTGATGAAGGGCATGAAGGGGTGGAGCATGACGAGGATCTGGTCCAGCACCCAGCCGGCGACCGCGCGGGTCTCCTCAGCTTCGTCATTCCGGCGGAGGCCGGAATCCACCGCACCCCCTGCGCTGCCCTCACCCTGGACCCCGGCTTCCGCCGGGGTGACGGAGGGGGACAGGACGGGCTTGATCAGCTCCAGATACCAGTCGCAGAACGTGTCCCAGACGAAGTGGTAGATGGCGTTGGCGGCGGCGTCGAACCGCAGTTCCGCCATCGCCTTGTCCAGCGCGGCCAGCGTTTCCACAACTTCGCCGATGATCCAGCGGTTGACGGCGCTGGTCGCCTGCGGGGCGGCGACGGAGTTGCTCGCGCCGATGCCGTTGGCCTGGCAGAAGCGGGTCGCGTTCCAGAGCTTGGTGGCGAAGTTGCGGTAGCCCTCAACGCGGCTCTCATCCATCTTCACGTCGCGGCCCTGGCTCTCCATGGCGGCCATGAAGAAGCGCAGCGCATCGGCGCCGAACCTGTCGATCAGGCCCAGCGGATCGACCACGTTGCCCTTGGACTTGGACATCTTCTGGCCATCGGCCGCACGCACGAGGCCGTGGAGGTAGAGCCGCTTCCACGGCGCTTCGCCGAGGAAGTGCATCCCCTGCATCGCCATCCGCGCATCCCAGAAGAACAGGATGTCGAAGCCGGAGATCAGCAGGTCGTTCGGGTAGTGCTTCTTGAACAGCGGCGCATCCGCGTCCGGCCAGCCGAGCGTGGCGAAGGGCCAGAGGGCGGAGGAGAACCAGGTGTCGAGAACGTCGGGATCGCGCTCCAGCGGCACATTGCCCGCAAGGCGCTGCGCCTCTTCCTCGGTTTCCGCGACATAGGCCGTACCATCAGGCCCATACCACGCCGGAATCCGGTGTCCCCACCAAAGCTGGCGGCTGACGCACCACGGCTGGATGTTCTCCATCCAGTTGAAGAAGGTCTTTTCCCAGCTCTTGGGGACGATCTCGATGCGTCCGTCACGCACGGCCTCCATCGGAGCCTGCGCCAGCTTTTCGGCATCGACGTACCATTGGTCGGTCAGCCACGGCTCGATCACCACGCCGCCGCGGTCGCCGAAGGGGGTGGCGACGGTGCGCGGCTCCGCGTCGTGCTCGTTGCCGTCCTTGTCCACGTGGGGGACGAGGAAGCCCGCCTCCTTCATCCGCTGCACCACCAGCTTACGGGCGTCGAAGCGGTCGAGGCCGAGGAATTCGTCCGGGATGAGGCCATCGGCGGTCTGCACCACGCGGGCTTCGGCATCGAACATGTTGAGCATGTCCGCTGCCTTGATGCCGGCGCGCTTGCCCACCTCGAAGTCGTTGAAGTCGTGCCCCGGGGTGATCTTCACCGCGCCGGAGCCAAGCTCCGGATCGGCGTGCTCGTCTGCGATGACCTTGAAGCGGCGGCCGGTGATGGGCTGGAGGATTTCCTTGCCGATGACGCTGCGGTAGCGCGGATCGTCAGCATTCACCGCCACGGCCATGTCGGCCAGCATCGTCTCCGGCCGGGTGGTGGCGACGACGATGTGGTCCGCGCCGTTCTCCAGCGTAACGCCATCGGCGAGCGGGTAGCGGAAGTGCCAGAAGCCGCTCTGCACGTCGCGCGTCTCGACCTCCAGGTCGCTGATCGCGGTCTTGAGCTTCGGGTCCCAGTTCACCAGCCGCTTGTCGCGGTAGATGAGGTCCTGGTTGTAGAGGTCCACGAACACCTTCACCACGGCGCGGGTGAAGTGCGGGTCCATGGTGAACTGCTCGCGGCTCCAGTCCATCGAGCAGCCGAGCCGGCGAAGCTGGCGGGTGATCTGGCCGCCGCTCTCTTCCTTCCACTCCCACACGCGCTCCACGAAGGCCTCGCGCGTCATGTCGGTGCGCTTTTCCCCGCGCTCGGCCATCTGCCGTTCCACCACCATCTGCGTGGCGATGCCGGCATGGTCCGTGCCGACGACCCACAGCGCATCCTTGCCGCGAAGCCGCTCGTACCGGATCACAATGTCCTGCAGCGTGTTATCCAACGCGTGGCCGATATGGAGGCTGCCGGTCACATTGGGGGGCGGATTGACGATCGTGAAAGGCTCGGCATTCGGCCGCTCGGGGCGAAAGCAGCCTTTCGTCTCCCAATGCGCGTACCACTTCGCCTCGATGGCGGAGGGGTCGAAGGTCTTGGCCAAGGTCTGTTCGGGATCGCTGCTCATAGGGGCAGCGCCTTACGTCTCGCGCCCAAGGCTGGCAACGGTTGCGGCGAAGCGTGGCAGGGGTGAGGCCGCTCGTTTGCCTTGCCGCCCGTGCAATTTGGCCACATAGCGCTTCGGGATGCGCGAATGGGCCGACTTGGACGTGCAAGAGGGGCAGGGCGAGGGCGCGACCGTCGCGCTGCGCGGCCCGCTTGTCATCGCCTCCATCGGCCCGCTTGACCGCAAGCTGCGCGGGCTGAACGGCCCTGTGCGGCAGGTGGACCTGTCCGGCACCGGCGCCATCGACACCGTGGGTGCGTGGACGGTGCTGCGCTTCGCCGAACACCACCAGGCCGAGATCGCGGGCGCGAACGAGCAGGCGCGCAAGCTGATCGAAGTGGTGCGCGGGGCACAGAGCAGCGCCGCGATCTCTCCCCTGCGTGAGCCCGTCTACCTGCGGGTGCTGCGCGATATCGGCACCAAGGTGGTGGAGATGGGCTGGGGCACCCTGCGCGTGATCGCGTTTCTGGGTGCGCTGCTCATCAGCTTCGGCGCGCTCATCGCTCACCCCCGCCGCTTCCGCCTTCGGGCGCTGGTGCGGCAGATGGAGCTGGTGGGCGTGTCCTCCCTCGGCATTATCGGACTGATGAGCTTCCTGATCGGCGTCGTCATCGCGCAGCAGGGCGCGGTGCAGCTGGCGCAGTTCGGGGCGGAGACGCTGACCATCAACCTCGTCGGCCGCATCACCTTGCGAGAGCTGGGCGTGCTGATGACGGCGATCATGGTCGCCGGCCGATCCGGCTCCGCCTTCGCCGCGCAGCTCGGCACGATGAAGCTGACGGAGGAGATCGACGCGATGCGCACGATCGGCGTCTCTCCGATGGAGGCGCTGGTCGTGCCCCGCATTCTGGCCGCGGTGCTGATGATGCCGCTGCTCGGCTTCTACGCCTCCGTCATGTCGATCATCGGTGGTGCGACCATTTCCGCCTTTACGCTGGGCATCCCGTTTGTGACCTTCCTGGCTCGCATCCAGGAAGTGGTGCCGCTCTATGACCTCTACGTGGGCATGGTGAAGGCGCCGGTCTTTGGCCTGATCGTGGCGCTGGCCGGTTGTTACCAGGGCATGCAGGTGGAGGGGAATGCGGAAGAGGTCGGCCTCAAGACCACCAAGGCTGTGGTGCAGGCGATCTTCGCGGTGATCGTGCTGGATGCCTTCTTCGCCGTGTTCTTCACGGAGCTCGGCTGGGCATGAGCACGGACGGACCACAGAACGGCGTGCTGGAGGATGAGGCGGCCGCGGGCGCGATCGAGGGGCTGACGGAGCCTTACGATGGCGAGTATCCGATCGTCATCAAGGGCCTCACCAATGCGTTTGGCGAGCACGTCATCCACCAGGACCTGTCGCTGAAGGTGCGGCGGGGGGAGATCCTCGGCGTGGTGGGCGGCTCCGGCACCGGCAAGTCGGTGCTGATGCGCTCCATCATCGGGCTGCAGCGGCCCAGTGAAGGTTCCATCGAGGTGTTCGGCAAGGACATCGTCGCGGCGGACCCTGACGAGTTCCTGGGCGTGCGCAACCATTGGGGCGTGCTGTTCCAGGGCGGCGCGCTGTTCTCCACGCTGACGGTGGCGGAGAATGTCGAGGTCCCGATCAAGGAGTTCTATCCCGAACTGGAGCCGGAGCTGCGGCACGAGATCGCGCGCTACAAGGTGGTGCTGACCGGCCTGCCGGCGGAAGCGGCGAGCAAATATCCGTCCGAACTGTCGGGCGGCATGAAGAAGCGCGCTGGCCTCGCCCGCGCGCTGGCTCTGGACCCGGAGCTGCTGTTCCTGGACGAGCCGACCGCCGGTCTGGACCCGATCGGCGCGGCCAATTTCGACAGTCTGACGCGAGAGCTGACGAATACTCTGGGGCTGACCGTGTTCCTGATCACCCACGATCTCGATACGCTTTATGCGATTTGCGACCGGGTGGCGGTGCTGGCGGACAAGCAGGTGATCGCCTGCGGCACGATACCGGAACTGCTCCAGAGCGATCATCCCTGGATCCAGGAATATTTCAACGGACCGCGCGCCCGTGCGGCACTCGACGCCAAGGATCGGGAGGCGGCCAAGGGATCGGCCCGCGTCTCGCCGGGCGCCGAAGCGGACGGGAAAGCGTTGGACAGACCAACGCAGCGGGAGGCATAGGGCAGCGGGCATGGAAACGCGGGCAAACCACGTCTGGGTCGGTATCGTCACGCTGCTGCTGCTGGCCGCACTCGCGGTGTTCTTCGTATGGCTTGCGCGGCTCGGCAATTCCGACCGGAAGGAATACGACATCTTCTTCGAGCAATCGGTCGGCGGCCTGGCGGATGGGTCGCAGGTGGCCTATTCGGGCGTGCCGGTGGGGCAGGTCTCCCAGATCGAATTGTGGAAGAGCAACCCGGAGTTCGTGCGCGTGCGCATCCGGGTGAAGGGCGATACGCCCATCCTGCTCGGCACCACGGCCTCCATCTCCGCCAGCTTCACGGGCGTTTCCACGATCAGCCTCAATGGTGGGCGGACGGGCGCGCCGCCGATCAGCTGCGAGACGACCTCCTGCCCCGAAGGCGTGCCGGTGATCCCGCCGCAGGCCGGCGGCCTTGGCGAGATCCTCGCGAGCGCGCCGCTGCTGCTGGAGCGGCTGGCCACCCTGACGGACCGGCTGACGCGCCTGCTGGGTGACGAGAACCAGGAATCGATCCGCGGCATCCTCGCCAATACCCGCGAGATCAGCGCACAGCTGGCCGACACGTCGCCGCAGGTGGAAGCGACGCTGGCCGAGCTGCAGGGAACGCTCGCCCAGTCCACGAGGACCTTGGCCGCCTTCGAGGGCACGCTGCATTCCACCAATCGTCTGCTGGACGAGGAGGGCTCCAGCCTTTCTGCCGAGCTGCGCACGACCATGCAGGCGGCGCAGTCCGCCGCCCGGGCGCTGGAATCGACGCTGGAGGACACCCGCCCCGCGACGCGCGCGTTGGCGGAGACCACCCTGCCGGCCGCGAATGCCACGCTGGAGGACCTGCGACGCACCAGCGCCTCGCTGCGCGCGATCACCGAAAAGATCGAGAACCAGGGCGCCCGCGCTCTGGTTGGCGGCACCAAGCTGCCGGACTACGAACCATGAGCGCGAAGGGAGCGCGAGGGATGATGACAGGGGCAGGTGCGACCCCCATGCTGGCCGCATGTAGGGCGCTTGCAAAGGCGGCCGCGGCGGCATTCGGCACGGTGCTGCTGGCGGGCTGCATCAGCTTTGGCGCTGACCCGCCAGACCGTCTTCTTACGCTGACGCCCGCCGTCTCGGCCCCGGCAGGAAGCGCGACGGACGGCGATGTTTCGACCGCGCTCGCCGTGCTGGAGCCGACCGCCGCGCAGCGTCTGACGGTCACCCGCGTGCCGGTGACGGTCGATGATTCCAGCCTCGCCTACCTGCAGGATGCCTTCTGGGTGGAACGGCCCGCGCGCCTGTTCCAGCGCCTGCTGGCCGAGACCATCCGCGCCGGCGGCAACCGGCTGGTTCTGGCGGATGATGACCTGCAATATTCCGCGCCCACCAAGCTCTCGGGCCAATTGGTGGAGCTGGGATATGACGCCACGCGGTCCAGCGTGATCGCCCGGTATGACGCTCTGCTCCAGCTGCCGGACGGCCGGGTGCTGACCCGCCGTTTCGAAAGCACCGTGCCCGGCATCGCACCGGAGGCGGCCGCGGTGGGCCCGGCGTTGAACCAGGCGGCCAATGAGGTGGCGGCGCAAGTCGCTGAGTGGGTCGGCTAAGGCCTTTGGCCTGACGTCAGGACGCCCGCCGACCTTCTTTGCGAAAAGGGGATCAGGCGACCTCTAGGCCTGGGCGAGCTTCGCGAACCGGGCGGCGAGCACGAAGGCCGCCTCCCGTGCCGATCGGGCCTCCGCCGCCTCCGCGTCGGTGCCCCAGAGCTCTGCCTGCCAATCCTCCTCGCAATTAGCGGCGGCGAACAGGCGCACGGGATCGGCATCCTCATCCAGAGCGGCCAGCGCGACGATCAACGAGGCGCCGAGCGGCACCATCGTGGCGAGCGCAGCGAGCGTGAAGTCATCCTCCTGTTCGAGCCGCGCACGCAAGGCGTGCAATGTCGCGTCAGGCTGCGGGCGATGGACGATGCCGCTGACCCGCTCGAACCGTAGCCCGTGGCGCGCTTCGGCCGCTCTCACTAGCGGCTCCCACAGATCCTGCTGTCGGCGGAACAGCGGTTCTTCCGGGTCCGCGCGATAGCAGAGCGTGTCTGTCTCCGCGTAACGCAGCAGGTTGGCGACCTGGGCCGGTCGGTCCGGGCCCATCCAGTCGATCGCAAGGTCGGCCATGTCGCGCATCGGGAAGCTGCGCGGATCGACCTCCTCGCCCTGGGCGCGCCATTCCTCGGCCAGCGCCTCTGCCAGAGGACGCGTCGGCACGATCTGCGGCGCGCCGCCCTGCGTCCTGATGGCGCGCCCGTCCAGCGTGACGTGGAAGCCGCCCTCCGCCTCCGACACTCCGACCTCATTCCAGAACCGCTTCACGGGCGGGGGCTCCGCCATCGGCGCACGAGGACCGCCGGGAGGATCAGCGCGCCTGCCAGCCCGATGAAGAGCGCGATCCAGCCGGCAGCGCGAGGAAGCTCGACCTCGTCGGACAGCACCATGATGCCGAGCACCGTCAGCGCCACGCCTCCGAGCCGCACGGCGTGGATCGCGAGCCAGCGGTTGCGTGCGACAGTGTCATTTACCGGCTCAGCCATTGAGCAGCGCCTCCAGTTCCGCAGGGTCCTGCGCAACGGCGTCGGCGCCCGCGGCGATCAGCTCGGCGGGTTCGTGATAGCCCCAGGCGACGCCGAGGGCCCGCACACCAGCGGCGCGCGCCATCGCCATGTCGTAGGCCGTGTCGCCGATCATCACGGTTTCCCCCGGTGCGGCGGCGGCTTCCGCCATGGCCTGCTCGATCATGGAAGGATGCGGTTTGGAGGGGTGGCGATCCGCCGTCTGCAGGGTCACGAACAGGTCGAAGATGCCGTGAGTGACGAGGCAGGATTTCAGGCCCCGGTCGGACTTCCCCGTCGCGACGCCGAGGACCCAGCCCCGCTGCTTCAGACGGCCGAGCAGTTCGGCAATGCCGTCATACAGCGGCTCATGCAGCGATCCGTCATAGCGCGCCTGACGGAACGCCGCCTTGTAGGCGTCCACCGCCATCGCCTGAGTCTCGGTCGGCGCATCCGGGGCCAGTCGCGCGACAGCCTGCGGAAGGCTGAGGCCGACGATGCGGCGGACGGCCGTTCGGTCAGGGGAGGGAAGGCCGGTCTCCGCGAAGGCGGCATCCATCGCCGCGCAGACCGCCGCCTGCCCGTCGCTCAGCGTG
>Ga0182742_1001026_pt1 | contig 38300 bp, 27 predicted proteins | sample eDN5th37CBELigMG_FD_128880 | JGI IMG/M metagenome (GOLD analysis project Ga0182742, IMG submission 128880) | Enriched Miracle-Growth compost microbial communities from Emeryville, California, USA - eDNA 5th pass 37_C BE-Lig MG (version 2)... ... | reverse complement strand
CTCTACTCACTGTGCTTCTAGACACACCAGCAAGTTTCGCAATTTGTGTGCTATTCACTTTATTCCTCTTCAATGTCTCTTCCCTCTTCCGTGAACACGCGTTTATTGATTGATTTTATTCTAACCCCATATAATGGGCATGTCAATCGATTATTTTAATTTTTTGAATATTCTTTAAACACGCTTTCAATAAGGTTTCTAAAAAAGGTTCTTTATTCTTATGTTTTTCTACATTCATTAAACAGAAAAAGTTATAGCTTCTTTTTTAATATCATTAGAATAGGAAAAATACATATATAAATGTCTATAGAGAGACTACTCTAATTTAACTTGGAAAATATTCTTAAACTAGTGAAGAGTCATAGTTTACAAATAACAAAAAAGAGCTCCAATTCCTTATTAATTAAGGAACTGAAGCTTTCACCCGACCCTCCCCGTCAAAATTGGGTGGGGGATTAATATGGTTAATCGTAATAAAACTGAGCTAAATAAGTCTTGGAAAATCAACGTTTTTGGCTTGTGGTAGTAAAGTAAGTTAATTAAAATCAATGAAATAAATTAACTCCGTGTAATTTTGTGCAGTTGAAGTATGGCTTAATTATTTTCCGCACTGAATTTTTTCAGCCATATGATTTTCAAATCTGAACAACACGCTCCCATATTAATTTATTTTGTTGTATTGAATTTCACTTATATCCTCATTATGCCCTATACTTTTAGATTGTAGTGCCAACCACTGAAGAAGAGTTACGTCTTTTCCATTTACTTTTACAGGAGAACCATCGTAATCTAGCACACATTCATCCTTCAGCATATAGATCCAGGTACCATGTCCGAAGAATTCAAAAGGGTTACCTTCAGAATCCTTGAAAATACCTGATGTATCTACTACCTTATCAAAATATGAAAAGTGAACATCTTGTGCACCGGCTTTGAGTAGTCGCTCATAAGTTGGAATTGCTGTAATTTCCGGATCTACAATCGTATCATTTTGGGCATGTGTAAACCAAATAGGTATATCTTTAATATCTTTAATTTGTTGCTCTGTAATCACTTTATCCAGAAGGGCTTCACATACAGGGAATGCTGCAGCGAAGAAACCGGGATAATCGATGATCATACGCATTGTCATAAACCCGCCATTTGAACAGCCACCAATATAAATACGATTTACATCTATGTTTGGATGAACACTAACAAACTCGTCAATAAGCTCTTTCAATGCGGAGACGTACTTTGAATTACCACTCCAAGTAAACTCTCCTGAGCCATCATCCATCCACATTGTCGGTACTTGTGGAGCAAGAATATAAGCTCCTCCGAATATTCTCTGTACTTTTTCACTTGATAAATTTACTACATTATTTCCAGCATACGCAACTGTGGTGTCAAAGCCACCTTCCCCTCCGCCATGCAGCCAAATGATTAGAGGACGTTTCTCCTTACTCATATTTGGTGAATAATAACCAAAACGTAGTGGCATCTCAGCATATGAGGATTTACTGTTTACCCAACCTCTGACTTGCTCCATTTTACCGGCGCTAAAATAATCATAAACAAGCCCAGAAATAGGTTCATTTTCGGTTGGTATTTCTTTTACCTGTGTTATACGAAAATCACAAAATACAAATACATTGTGTTCTAGATAAGCAATTTCAGAATTCAAACGATAGATTGCCTCACACTCAAGTTCTAGCGTAATGTAACTGCCTATTGGTGTTTTAATCCCTTCAGCGTCTGATGGATAAGCTTTTGTAACTAGACAATACCCTTTTGACGAGTAGGTCTCTTCCGATGTAAAGTCTTTTCTTAAATGAAGAACTTCTCCGTTATTTTTATTTCGTCGTTCCACATAAACGCTGAAAATATCTTCCATTATCACCTCTGATTTAACAGATACAGGCAGAGGAAGAATGATTTTTGTTACATAAGGACCATAGTCAGTGACTTCGGTGACAGTCATATATGGACGGTTCATATTGATATCTCCTTTTTTCATATAGATTTAAATGTAACAAACGTATATAAATTAGAATGTGTTTTACTATTAATCTTCCTTTCCCTTTTGATAGATTATTTAACAACTTTGTTGCTTTCAAGTGGCAGCCAATCTAATACTCGTTGAATATTCGTATCCCAGTAGCTCCACTCATGTCCTCCTGGTCCTTCTTCATAATGTAAGTCCACTCCTAAACTATTCGCAAAGTCTCTAAATGTAAGATTATTTTGATATAGAAAATCTTCTCTTCCACACGCCTGGAATAATTTAGGGATCCTTTTATTTTCTTTCTTCAATTGTTCCAATACATATACTAAGTCATTCCTACTCTTAGGAACAGTAGAGCTATCACCAAATACATTTTCAAAAAAGCTTGGACCAGGTTCGTTTAAAGAGCTAACCAAGTCTAATAATCCCGACAGTGAAGCAACTGCCGCAAATTTCTCCGGTTTACGTAACCCAAGTTTGAATGCACCGTAGCCTCCCATTGATAATCCAGCCGCAAAAGTATCTTCGCGTTTACTTGAGATCGGGAAAGCAGCCTCAACAAAATTCGGCAATTCCTCACTAATGTACGTCCAATACTTATGACCATGAATCATATCACTATAACAACTTAAGTCAGCATTTGGCATGACAACAGCAATCCCTTTATCTTCAGCATACCTTTCTATTGAAGATAAACGTAACCAACAGGAATGATCATCAGTTGCACCGTGCAAAAGATATACTACAGGAAACTTATTATGCTCATATGTTAAATCTGACATGTTCTCCATATCTACTCTGTTTGTTCCCATAGGCAGTAATACATTTACGGATGTTTGCATCATAAGTGCCTTCGATTTAAAGCTCACTTGTAATAAAGCCATCTACTTTCCTCCTTATAAAATAAATGAATATACCCCTTAGGACTCACTTGTTTATACATGAACGATAGATAGCTTCTCATCCAGTCTTTCTAATTGTTCATTTGTTACTACTTTTGCACCTAATGGAGATTGACTCAATTCTCTCAATGAACTCTCCGCGAATCGGTGAAGAATGATTTTGTTCGAAATCACTTCTGGTAGTAATTCAGCTAAGATTTCTTCTGTTTCCTCGTTACTTAGTAACTCTCTGATACTATTGTTCGAGCTATATTTCAAGATATAATCTTTCGTAGGCATGTATTCTATTTGATATCTGCCTGCAATTAACTCACCTTTTACCTGATCATCCTCTTGTACAGCCTTAATTCCACTTGTAATCAATGGTTGTCCGTTTACTATTACTTTATCTACTACAGCATCAGGTAAGATAAATTCGGCTGTAGAATTGAATGGTACTTTAAAAGCAAATGATAAATTTCCATTCTCATGAATTTTCCACCCACTCTCAATTAAGCCACTCGCTGAATGTAACGTTGCCTTTGCAGATGATAATTTACCATATGGTTTTGGGCTGAACACAATTTTGCGATATCCCGGTGCATCCTCTACCGGATTTATTCCGCACATTTGCGTATACATCCACTCTGCAATCGAGCCATATGCGTAATGGTTCAAAGAGTTCATTCCTGTATCACTAATACTTCCATCTGGCAGTACGGAATTCCATCTCTCCCAAATAGTTGTTGCCCCTAAATTAACTGCATATAACCAGCTTGGAAAATCCTTATTTAATAGTAGAGTATAAGCATCTTCATTAGCCCCATTTTCTGATAACACATGGCAGAAATATGGTGTTCCAACAAATCCCGTTTTTAGATGCATCTTATCAGCACGTAATTTTGCTTTTAAATCATTCATCACACGTTCACGGAAATTGTCGGGAATAATGTCCATGTAAAGTGCTACGATCATGGCTGTTTGTGTATGAATCGTGATTCTGCCATTTGGAGAAAAATACTCATTTTTTATTGCCTCTTTTATCTCATTGGCAAGTGTCGTGTATCCTTCTGCTACTTCTGTTTTACCTAAAACAGACGCTGCTTTTGCCACTAATTGTGCAGAATAGCAGTAATAGGCTGAAGCAATATAATGAGCATCCGTTCCACCCATTGGACTTAATGGATCATGACCATCAAGTGCTAACCAGTCACCAAAGTGGAAGCCCTCCTGCCATAATCTTTTTCCACCAGTTTCCTCATCAATTTTTTTAATGTAGTCTACCCAATCCTTCATCGTATCAAATTGCTGAGCAAGTAATTCCTTGTCTCCATAATGCAAATAAAGGACCCATGGTATCACTGTTGCCGCATCACCCCAAGCTGCAGATCCATGTCCTGTAACAAAACCAGGGTCATCTTTCGGTTTGATTTGAGGAACGATGAAGGGGACGGATCCGCCAAGGCGCTTTTGTTCTTCCCGTAAATCATACATATACTTGTGATAAAATGCTGGAGAATACATATTGTAGCAAGCTGTTGAAGCAAATACTTGTGCATCTCCTGTCCAACCCATTCTTTCATCACGTTGTGGACAATCTGTTGGTACATCTAGAAAGTTTCCTTTTTGTCCCCATAATGCATTTAAAAATAATTGATTTACTAACGGGTTTGATGTTTCGATATGACCAGTTTGATCAATATCACTGTAAATGACACATCCAGTAAAGTCATCGAGGTTTATTGCACGATCAAATCCAGTTAACTTCACATAGCGGAATCCATAAAACGTGAAAAACGGCTGAACTTCTCTGTCACTTCCATCTGAAATATATGTATATTCCGCTTTTGCTGTCCGTAAATTATCTCTGTAAAAACAGTCATTTTGTAATATTTCGCCGTATTGAAGTTGTAATATTGTCCCTTTAGGTGCATTGGTTCTAAAAGAAACCCACCCTGTTATGATTTGCCCCATATCTAGTACAGTTTCTCCTGCAGGAGTCGTAATGATTTCAACTGGTTTACGTACTTCTTTAATCTTTACAGGTAAGCTTAGTCTTGCTAGAAATTTATCAGTTTTTACTGTTGTTAATGTAACTCCTGTCCAACAACTATCATCAATATCCGTATTGTTCCAATTTGGAATTTCAAGATTTGCATCATAGATTTCTCCATCATATATGCCACTAAACGTAATTGGCGATGATGTACATTTCCAGGTCTTATCAGTTCCTATAACAACTGTCGAGCCGTCTTCAAGAGTTACAACAATCTCTGCAATTACAGCAAATTGACTCCCATACAATTCATGGTGACCGCCGTCAAATCCAAAACGTCCCTTATACAAGCCATTGCCAAGCATAACTCCGATGGCATTCTTTCCTTCAGCTACTAAATCCGTCACATCATACGTTTGATACTGTATCCAGTGATCATACGCATTAAACCCAGGTGCGAAATACTCGTCACTTACACGCTTGCCATTAATTTGTAAGTCATAGATTCCTAATCCAGAAAGATAGACTCTAGCAGAAACGACACCTGTTGGTAACGTAAATTCTTTTCTAATTAGAGGGTGGATTTCTTTATCAAGGTCAGGTGAAATCCATTTCCCTTGCCATTTTTCATCCATTTTTGCTGTTTCAAACCATGCTGCACCACTAGTAACACTGTCACCAGCATCCCCCCAAACTGTTACCCGCCAGTAATAACGTGTACGAGGTTTTAATTCTAGGTCAAGTGAATATCCTAAACTACTAATCTCCTCTTGAACTCCACTATCAAAAAGGACGGTTGAAAAATTAGCTTCTAAGCTGACTTCTACTTGCGCTGCTTTCTGTGAAATGGATTGACTTTCACCCGCTGCTGTCACCCATGATAAATTTACTCGTTCAAATTCAAACCCTAAAGGATTCGTAATCTGGTTGGTTCGTAACTGAGTAATTTCCACACTCTTCCCTCCTTAATAGCTTAGTTTCTTATTTTATGGTTCTTTTTGTATTTTTTTGTTCGATCATCCTGAATGGCACCATTCCAATTTAGACCAAAAGCAAAATCATATTCATTTCCTTCTGTGTCTACGTGACATACCATGTCATGTGGTACATCTTCGTATTGTTCTTCAACTGTCTTCATATTTGCTGGCAATTGCATTGGAAGAAGTCCCGAAGGTTCAGTTACTCCTGTTAAAATATCAAGTAGAGCTTGGTCCTGCACGCCAAAGTTTAAGAGGAGCGCATCGATATTGCATTCAAATTCCTCAACAATAGTAGGTTTTGATAAAAGTAGAGACACAATTACAGGTTTACCCTTCATTTCTTCTTTTGTCTTTTGTACCAACTCAAGATCAGTTGTATTTCGAGGTGTAAAGGATTTCCCTTTGTATGTTCGATTCAATACATCTCTCACATCGCCAGCCATACTTTTTTTACGGGCAAATTTTGCCGTATACGTTCCATACTGTAAGCTAATCGGAACATATCCTGTTCCACCGTTTTCTACATCTTCTCTACTAAAGCCCTCACCCTCAGGATTTGATATACCAACTAACGCAAAATCTGCCTCATCAGGCTTATCTGTCACATTGAAATATTTCCTTACCAAGTCTAGATTAAATGGGTATTCATATTTTTCAGGTATTTCTATACCAAACCAGTTCTTTCCAGCAGCTAAGAAACGTTTTGGTATATAGGCAGTCTTATCTTTTGATAAAGGCAGAAGTTGATTTTTATTTTTCACCATAACAATTGACTTTAATTGTGCGTCGTAACCCTTCTTCATAAATTCCGGATTTCCAACTGTATTCGTACTTTCTTCAACTTCCAGATATGGATTTTCAAATAGACCTAGACGGAAAATATTTAATAATAAGCGAACAGCTGAAGTTTCAAAGCGCTTACGCATAAATTCTTCGCCATGTTCTTTTACACCTATTTCATATGCTTCAATAATTGGAGCAGCCTCATTATTCCCGCCAAACTGGTCTACTCCTGCGATCAAAGCTTTATAGTGGCGTTCAGCTACTGTCAAGTGTTCAACACCCCATGGTTTACCCGCAAAAATATCAACGGCAGCTGGTTCATCTCCAGTAATTAGCCAGTCAGTACAAACGACACCATCATACCCATACTTCTCTCTTAAGAGATCAGAGATAAGATATTTATTGTATGAATTCCCTACATTTTCACCATTCAAATCGTCTTGATCAACTGAAATCGTGTAATATGGCATAACTGCAGAAGCCTTGCCTGTTTTTCCAGAAAGTTTAAAGGCTCCTTCTGTAAACGGCAGTAGATGGTCTGCAAAATTGTTTCCAGGATATACGGCAAACTTTCCGTAACCCCAATGTGCATCTCTCCCGCCTTCTCCTGAGCCACCACCTGGCCAATGCTTAACCATTGCGTTTACACTTTCTTTTCCCCATCCATCAATTGTGTCATCTGTTGTTTGAAAACCATCTACATAAGCTTTTGCTAAATCAGCTGAAAGAATCGGGTCTTCACCAAATGTCCCATTAAATCTAGACCAACGCGGATCTGTTGCAATATCAATTTGTGGCGATAACGCTGTTGTAATTCCAAGTGCTCGGTATTCTTTTGAAGCAATCTTTCCAAACTCTTCTGTTACTTCAGGATCAAATGTTGCTGCAAGACCTAGTGTCTCCGGCCACATTGAAATCTTACCACCTGCGCCAGCATTGTACTCTGTGCTAGCAACAGAAGCATGACGAGGATCAGAACTAGTGTTTATCGGAATACCTAATCCAATTCCCTCAACTAATTCTTGTGCATTATTATTCCATTGTGCAGCCACTTCAGGGCTTTCGACCGTAGTAATTAATACATGTCTCAAATCGTCATTTGTAAGAAACTCCTTTTGTTGATCTGATAAATCACCGGGATTTGCAGCGCTTTCAAAAAACAAATTACCACCATATGTACCCGGGAATGGCCCTTGGCCTGCAGGGATTGATTGATGTCCACTATAGAGCATTAATCCCGCAATTTGGGCAACTGACATTTTTGAAGCCAAATCTTTTGCACGCTCTTCTGCAGATAAACGCCAGTCTTCATATTTGTCTAATTTGCCGTCTTTATTTAAATCTTTAAAAGCCTTTCCATCGACATGAAGAATCTGGACACCTGATTTACTAGAGTATCCTAAAGTAGGACCTCCTTCATTTTCAACATATTTTATGGGCATTTTACTTCTCCTTTTCCATTAAGATATTACTCTACTACTAGAATTTCATTCAACTTTGCCAACAAATTTTAATATAAAATATAAGCATATGTTACTAGGCCTTATTCAATAGTTTATTTCAACAACTCTTGAAGCTCGGTTAAAAGCATAGTTACTTAAAAACATAAGCAAAAATGCAATTATACTGCCACTGAAGAATGGGATTAGCCCAGGAATCTTATAAATGATGAAGAGTAAAAATCCAGTTAATACGACCATACAAAAGGTGGAAATTGGATTAATAGTCATGATAATAAATGCATTTTTAGCAACCTTCGTTAACTTCACATCATAATGAACAAAAACAGGAAAAATATATAGGACAGTTAATAAAAATAATAGTGTTACAAGTCCATTAGGTATATATAATACCTTTAAAGAAGGAATCGTTACGGAACTGATAATGTTCAAACTGGAATACATAATAAATGCAAAAATACTAATAAATATACCTAGTATGTTACTTTTTACAAATTCCCTTTTATAATTGGACCAGAAGGTTTTAAAAACGGGGATATCCCGATCGCCCAAAACCCATTTTCGGATAACAGCAAACATTGCAGTAGTCGAAGGGTAAAAACCTACTACACCCAATCCTACGATTGTAAATAAAATCCATAGAATATTTACATACATTAATCTTGCCAACCACAAGGAAATTGTATAAAAACTTTTCATCATGCCTTCCATTGTTGCCACTCCTTACGTTCGATTAAATCATGAAATTTGTTGTTCAAAATGAGATATAATCAAGGAGCCATGCAATGACTGCTTTGGCCCCTTGATTAACAGTGTACATCCCTTACCCTTTTACAGCCCCAATCGCAATCCCCTTTACCAAATACTTTTGGAAGAATGGATAAGCAATTAAAATTGGTAACACACCAATCACTGCAATGGCCATTTGAACAGCAGTTGTTGGAATCGATGCAGCTGAAGCACCTGCGTTACTTCCAAGATTTGAAGAATTAGAGGTTAAAAACTGAATGTCCTGAAGCATTCTATTTAATAGATTTTGAATACTAAAAAGGGAAGGCTCCGTAATATAAACCAATCCATTGAACCAGTCATTCCAATAGATGATCGTTTGCAATAATCCGATCGTAGCTAAAATTGGTAATGACAACGGAAGAACGATCGAGAAGAAGGTTCTAAATTCACCTGCTCCATCCATTCTCGCTGACTCAATAACAGGTTCTGGTATCGAAGTCATAAAGAATGTTCTCATTAATAAAACGTTAAAACCATTCATTAATAATCCTGGTACAATTAAAGCCCAAATCGTATTTTTAATATGGAATATTTCGGTGTACACAAGATAAGTAGGGACCAGTCCTCCGTTAAATAACAAAGTAAAGAATACGAAGAAGGCAAATACGTTTCGATATGGTAAATCGCGTCTAGAAATGGCATATGCCAGAAGTGAGGTAATCGTTAAGCTAGCTGTCGTACCAATTATCGTGATAAAAACTGTAACACCATATGCTCTTCCGATTTGTTCAAAGTTACTAATTAAATATTCATATGCCGCAAAGCTCCACTCTTTCGGAATGAATGAATATCCATCTAGTATTAACGATTCTTCAGATGTAAAAGAAGAAGAGATTAATATAACAAATGGAATAATACAGGATATTGTTAGAATGATGAGAAAGCTATGGGATACCCATTGTGTAATGCGATCAGATTTATACATCTATTGCCACCTCCATTTTAAAATAAGGCATTATCTTTATTGCGCAAACGAACGAGCCAGTTCGATAATATGACAAGAACAAATCCAACAATTGACTGATATAATCCAGCTGCAGCTGACATACCAATATCACCAAGCTGCATTAATCCTCGATATACGTATGTGTCTATAACATTTGTTGTTTCATAGATAGCACCTGAGTTCATCGGTACTTGATAGAATAAACCGAAATCAGAATAAAAAATACGGCCGATAGCAAGCAATGTCATCATCACAATAACAGGCATTATATTCGGAATTGTGATGTTCCAAATTTGTTGTATTTTTGAAGCTCCATCTAATTGGGCCGCTTCATAATACTCTTGGTCAATTCCAACAATGGCTGCTAAGAAAATGACACATAAAAATCCTACGCCTTTCCACACATTGATAATGGTTAAAATATATGGCCAATATTTCGCTTCAAAATACCAGGCAATTTCTTCTAACCCTAACATTGGTAATAGTGTTTTGTTAAAGAAACCAACGTCAACACTTAAGAAGGATAAACCTAGGTAACTGACAATAACCATTGAAATTAAGAAGGGAAGGAGAATGATGCTTTGATAAAAACTTTTGAAAAACTTGTTTTTAATTTCGTTCAGCATGATGGCAACAACGAGCGCGATAACAGTATTTAAAATAATAAATCCACCATTATATAGGATGGTATTTCTTGTAATAATATAAGCATCTTGTGTACTAAATAAATACTCAAAGTTTTTAAATCCGATCCAATCACTTGCAAAAATCCCAACCGAGTAATTGATGTCTTTAAATGCAATGACTAAACCTGCCATTGGCATATAGTTATTTATTAGCAAATAAATAAAGCCAGGTAGGATCATGATAAAAAGTGGCAAATACCTTTTTAATTTTTTTATTTTCGATGTTGTTTTCTGTTTGGGAACTACCTGTACCTCAGTTTCTAACGACTTGACTGATGCTTGTGACATTTCAATCCCCCTTATTTAAAATGATTTACTAACATTCAGGCTTCCTCTCCTTATGTCAAACTGATAGAAAAACAGAAAAGGAAATGGTAAAATTTTCATCAACTTAATTAGAATAGTATTAAGTCGATGCCTTTGTTTATGAATAAGGAGAACTAGTGCACTTGCTAGCTCTCCTTATTTGCCCTCCATCATTATTTACTAGCTTCCCACTCATCAAATTGCTTTTGTTTTTCAGCAATAATTTTGTCTAGTCCAGCTGATTTTAGTTTTTCATTAAAATCAGAAAGGCTTTTTTCTGGATCTAATGTACCAGACTCTATTCCTCTTCTAAACTCGGTTACAACGTTTGACGCAGCAGCAATTTCTGTTTTTACAGGATCTGGATTAAAAGTAAACCCAAATGCAGGAGAGATAATCCCAGAGTCATTAAACTCACTCATTTCCTCCCAATAATCAGGTGAATTCCCAACCCAAGGATACGTTAAAGCGTTATTACCCATCATCCATGCATTGAACACATAACTAGATTCTGTAACACCTTCAGGCAATTGGATTGTCCCCTCTTCATTTACTTCGTAATGCTTCCCTTCAATACCATTCGCTAATAAATTCATGACATCAGCATCAGTGTATAGGAGGTTTAAAAATTCCATTGTTTTTTCTTTATTTCGTGTATTTTTTGAAATAGATAAATTAAATCCTGTTGATGCAGTTGTATAAATGAAAGGTTCGGATAATTCTACTACTACCATTTCAGTACCAGCAAGTATGGACTCTTGAACATCATATCCTGGTTTTAAATTATTAAAATAACCAAACCCTTTACCAGCTGCAACGACATTAACTGATGCCTCTGTAGAAGTTGCCGCATCTTTTAAAATATAGCCTTTTTGATACCACTCTCTTACTAGTTCAACATTTTCAATGTATTCAGGCTGTTCGAACAAGTTAACTATTTTTCCAGAATCATCAAAACGCATAACTCCTAGAGATTCGCCAAGTTCATCATATATTCCACCAGTCATTGAATATACAGGAGTCTGAGAAGTGTTAACCAACGGAGTCAATGTAGGTTCATTTTCCTTGACAATCGCGAACACTTCCCCTAAATCTTTCCAGTCTTTGATTTGAGTAACATCTATATTATATTTATCAAGAATATCTTTTCTCATCGCAATACCATAATTTGCTGACCAGTCACGAACACTTGGAATCCCATAAATATTTCCGTTAACCTTATTACCTTCTAAAATATGTTCTGGCATTGTTTCCAAAATTCCTTGACCATGCGATTCAAGCAAGTCATCTAAAGGCAGATATTGTCCTTTAATCGCATTTGTGTTATATCCATAAAATGATGATGAAAGAATCAGATCTAATTGCTCACTACCTGTTAATAACAAGTTTGATTGTTCCTGCCATGCACCAGCACTAATTGGCATTAGTTTAACAGTTGCATTAATCTTTTCTTTGGCAATTTTGCTAATTCCCTCTTGAACTGACTCAATATCTTGAATGTTCGAAAAATTCATGTAAGCCATTACGACTTCGTATGTGCCATCCTCGGTTGATTTTGTGCTGCTTTCTTCATTAGAACACCCTACCATCACTAATGCGGCCACTAATAGAAGAACTAGCATTTTAGACATTTTCTTCATTTGTTTCTTTCCCCCTTTGTTTTTACAACTCTTACACAAAATTGTAAGCGCTTAAATATAAACGCTTACAATTTTGTTATATTTATATTTTAAGGTGAATAATCAATATTCACCTACCAAAAATACGACTAGTTAATTTCACTATTCCGACTTTTCTAGACGCGACTTTTCTTTTCTATACTCAACAGGTGTTGCATGAACCATTTTTTTGAAAATCGTTGAAAAATAAGAAAAATTAGAATACCCTGCTTTAAGTGCAACTTCACTTACAGGAAGGTCTGATTCTTCTAATAATTTCTTTGCATATTCTAATCGCTGATGCTGCATGAAATCTGAAATAGATAATCCTGTTTGTTTTTTGAATACTCTTGTTAAATAATCCGGATTTAAATAAACATGATTCGCAATATCTTGGCGGGACAATCGCTGTTCGCCAAGATTATTGTTGATAAAATGAATAACCTTTTCTACGACACAACCCTTATCCTGTGGAGACTGCATTTTATTTGCGACAACATCCACGATATAAAGTACCCATTCTTCAAGTGAACATAATGAGCGCAAAATCTTCTCAGGGGTTTCAATCAACATCTTATTTGAAAAAACTTCATTTGCTAGAACCCCTTTTTCTTGTAACACATAGAAAATAATTTGAAGGAAATCTTGATAAAATAAATAAAGTGAATGTGCAGTAATTTTACGCTCTTCCTTTTTCCACACAAGGAAATACTCACAAATCTCTTCTTCAAATCTTTTAAAAGAACATTTCTTTAATAAATAAATCCATGAGTCAACTGGAATAGGAGGAACATAGCAATCTCCTGTTACTATATTTCGATATTCAATTGTTTGATTTTTAAGGGTTACATTATTTCGATTTATTTCTAGTAATTTAGCAACCATACTAACTACTTCCTGTATTTGAACTTGTGTACCGATATAACAACATAACTCACATGAAAAAAACGTTGAAAATTTTGAAATAAACTCATTACATTTCTCGAAAAGATACGCTTTATTTATTGTACCTGTCTGTGGAAGTATCATTAATACTTGTCCACGATCTAGAGAGATAATCGGAAGATGGATGTCGATATCTTGATCCTCGACAGCTTCTTTTAGACCATTTTTCAAAGCATACTCTAACATTTTTTCATCTTTAATGGAAAGCTCTTTCTCTAAAGATTGTACATGAACAAGTATTGGTAAAAATACTTTGTATTTAGCATATGAAATATCGAATTTTTCCATATGCTGATTAATATCCGATAAAGAAGATGGAACAACTTGTTCAATCAAATCTAACCAAAAACGCTCCTCAACCACAGTGCGGTGAGTTTTCTCAAATTTGAGATATGATTCATGTACTTTTTGCTCTTTTTGTACTTTATTAATCTTTTCAAATGCTTTTTCGACTTCATTTTCAAGTTCCCGATAATCTACAGGCTTTAATAAATAATTAAAGCTATTTAATTCAAGTGCTTTTTTTGCGTATGTAAAATCTGAATGACAGGTTAAAAAGATCGCCTCTGTTCTTGGATAGTTTTCTCGAACCCATTTTAGTAAATCTAGCCCTGACCCTTTTGGCATTTCAATATCACATAAAAGAAGATCAATATCGTGTTTCATAAACATTTCTTGTGCTTTCGTCATACTGGTAGCAGTAAAAATGTTTGCTATATTTAGATTTGCCCAATTTACACCAGCCTGAACTCCTCTAATAGAGTGAACTTCATCGTCAACAATTAACACTTGAAACTTTTCCATCATTGATCCCCCTATTCACCTATTTACATGATTTCAATCGGCAATCTTATAATGACAGTTGCTCCTTTACCATGTTCATTTGAGAAATGAATGTCTGTTTGATCTTTATATAACAAATTGAGTCTTCTTTTTATATTCCAGATACCAATACGTTCTCCTTCGTCAGTCATTAATACTTCATCATTTTCTAAACTATTTAACACTTCTTCAGGGAAGCCTTCCCCTGTATCTTGTACCTTTATTGAAATGAATTCATTATTTTCTTGTACAACTACTATTGAAATGTTTATTGGTTCATCCATAGTAAACGCATGCTTGATTGAATTTTCAACCAAGGTTTGAATCACGAGCGGAGGTATTTTACACTCTGCTAACTCAGTAGGTGTTTGAATCGTGTATACAAACGAATCTGGGTAACGTAGCTGCTGAATTTTTAAATAGTTATCAGTATGCATGATTTCATCTTTTAAACGAACGAAATATGAATTACTTTTAAACATGAAACGGAAATAATTTGCTAAACACTTTGCCATTTCTTGAATGACTGCATAATCCTTTACCGTTGCCAAATTATAGATAATATTTAACGAGTTAAGAAAAAAGTGTGGATTAATTTGTAGCTGTAAATGTTTTAATTCTGCTCGCTGATGATTCAATTTTTCTTCATAAATATTAATTTTTAAATCTTTTATTTCCGAGATCATATGGTTAAATGTTTCATTCAAAACGGCAAACTCTGTAGAACTATGCCTTCCGGGGAGTCTGATATCTAAGTCCCCCTTACGAAGTTTCTTCATCGCAAATACAAGTTGAGAAATTGGTTGAAGAAAAATCTTCCTCATGATAAACAAAAAGAATGATAAAAACAGGATGGAAATAAATATAAACACTGATGATATTTTATATAGAAATGGTAATTGTTCTAGAATCTTGCTTTCTGGTATGAGCGCAAATAAATAGAAATCACCTTTATTCGAATGCTCCTTCATGACAATAAACGGTTCGTCATCACCTGAAACCGCATACATATTTTTCTTGAATGAAATATCGATCCCTTCCTTTTCTACGAACGGTTTACTTGTTAAAGGTTCAAATGAAGAATTCGCTATTAAAGCCCTACCCGTGTCGCCAAAATCAAAATGCTTAAAAGGTATGATTAACTTGTCAATATCAACCCAAGCACCCACATAAATATTTTCATTTTTAATATAGTACAAAAGATAATTCCGATCCTTCCCTTCTAGTATTCTCCAATGACCATATTGAAGTGGTTCTGGCTTTGTTCTTATAAATTGTAAAATTTCATCCTTAGCTGAGTCTCTTTCCAATAAATCACTTCCAAATGTTTGTGTATTTAAAAAGTCATCATAAGCACTTGTGTACACAAAAACAGAATCGATAGCTCCGTAAAAATCCGCATTAGAGTGTAAGGTATTATTCAAACGAAGTTTTGCTTGAAGAAACTCATTAAAATCATGTTGCTCTCTCGATTGATAATAAGCTAGATCACTGTTATCTTGAGAAAGTTGATACAGATATTTTTCAACTATTTCCAGGTTTCGATCAATTTCACCCATATATATATTCAGCATATTTTTATTCGATTGAGCTACTTGGTTACGGATAACAGATACTGAATAATATTGATTAACAACTAAGACGATGAGAAGCGGCCCAATTACTGCAAAAACTGCCAAGAATAGCTTAAAAAGTAAGGAGTTAAAGACTGGTTTTATCTTTCGCATTGCTTATGCCCCCGAGTAATAGAATCTAACCCAAACAAGGTAAAAATACCCATGGATAACTGAGTATTTTTTATTATACACTAATTGACAAAATTTTCTAACAATTACTTAAAAACTTATCCTTAAAAGAACTTAAATCTTATAAATTTTTTTATATAAATAGATTTATTTTTTTATATTATATAACACTTAAATTATTACACTCAACAAAATTTCCATTTTTTTAGTTATTATAATATAAATAATAACTAAAAATATGTGATTTTAACTAATTTTTTTTATTGAATACACTTACATTCGCTGTTAAAATTTATATATATCGTACTCTAAAGGGGGATTTATCTATGAAACATCCATTTGATATTCCTGAATCTAAGAAAATTCGTTTAATTATTAATACGGATGCTAAAAATGAAGCCGATGATCAATTTGCTATTGTGCACGCATTATTAACACCTCGTTTTAAAATTGATGGAATAATAGCTGCCCATTTCGGTAAACACCGAACAGAATATTCTATGGTAGAAAGCTATGAAGAAGTGATCAAGGTTTTAGATATTATGAACCTTCGAGACGAGGTAGATGTGTATAAAGGAGCAGTAAATGCAATGCCTGATGAAGAGACGCCTCAATTATCAGAAGGTGCTGATTTCATTATCCGTGAAGCAATGAAGGATGATCCAAGTCCTTTATATGTTGCGTTCTTAGGGCCTGTCACTGATTTAGCAGCAGCCTACATGAAGGAACCTGCAATCGCAGACAAACTGACAGCACTTTGGATTGGCTGCGGTGCCTGGCCGGAAGGAGAATTTGAATTTAACTTAATGAATGATATCAATGCAGCAAATGTCATTTTCCGTTCACCTATTCCATTATGGGTCATTCCACAAACCGTTTATAAGCTTATGCGTGTGAGCATTGCAGAATTAGCTGTTAATGTTAAACCTTACGGAGAAATTGGCGCATACCTGTATCAACAACTAATAGACTTCAACTTTGACATGGTAGATAAATATATTCCTAATATGATCGAACACGCTAAACAGGACGGTAAGGAAATTGATCCTAAAGATTTTGAAGGATGGCCAAAAGGCGAAATGTGGCATTTAGGAGACTCTCCAATCGTTAGTTTACTTTTGGATGATCATCAGTATGGATACGAGATGAAGCCTGCACCTAGAATAACTTCTGATATGCGATATGTTCATTATCAAAAAGAGCGCTTGATTCGTTGGTATCATTTTGTTGATTCTACTTTTACGTTACAAGATATGTACGCTAAATTAAAATTACATTACGGATAATAACTACCCCTATTTCCTTTTCTGCAGGAAATAGGGGTAGTTATTATTGGCAGTCTTCAAACTAAACTCCCACTAAAACAATTTAACTTATGGTATAATTTAGGTTAAATAATTTATCTAACAAAATAGACTAAACTTTAAGTAGGTGTACCTTTTTATGAAAATAGATGATATCGCTAAATTAGCAAACGTTTCTAAGTCTGCTGTTTCTTTAGCGTTAAACGGAAAACCTGGGGTGAGTCAAGAAACTCGTGACAAAATATTAAAAATCGCCCATGATCATGGATATATCCCTCGCCCAATTATTAAGGCTGATCAGTATTTTCACTCACATTCAAAATTATTAAGATTTGTTGCATGTACGAATGAAGGCATCGTTACAGAACAATATGAATCACTTCCATTTTTCACAGAATTAATTAACACTATTGAAAAGCAAATAAGTGCCAGCGGATATTCACTTATTGTTTCATCAATAAATATAGATAAACTGGATGAAGAAATATCCAGACTTGAGAGGGAACAAAAATCAGCCGGTATTTTGTTATTAGGTACTAACTTAAGACCGGAACAAATTAAACTTGTTTCTTCTATACAACCAAATTTAGTTGTATTAGATACTAATTTCGAAACATTAGATGTAAATTTTGTTGTAATGAACAACGTTTACGGAGCTTATCAAGCAGGAAAATATTTAGTGGAATTAGGGCATCAAAATATTGGATATGTGGAATCACAAGCGAGAATGTACAACTTTGATATGAGAAAAAAGGGATTTCTCCAAGCCATATCTGATAGTCATTTAAAAATTAATGATAATAATTTTTTCTCCATTTCACCAACTGTCATTTCGTCACAAGAGGTTTTTAAAGATAAAATAAAAAATCGTCTTAATCAATTACCTACGGCTTTGTTCTGTGAAGCTGATTATATGGCCATTAGTACGATAAAATCCTTAAGCGAACTAGGACTTAAGGTGCCAGAAGATATTTCAATTATCGGCTTCGATAATATTTTTGAATCTCAAGTTATCACTCCTGAGCTTACAACCATACATGTCAAAAAGGATAAAATAGCATTACTGGCGATTGAACAGTTAATTAGAGAAATTGACCACAATGATACAGATAAAATCAAAATTTTTGTTGATACAGATTTAATCATAAGAAAGTCTTGTAAGGCTTTAGATGAATAATGATAGAGAATGAAATAAGGAGGATGATTATATGGCCAATCCCATTAATCATCCTCCTTATTATATTCTCTACTTATGATAAGACCTTCGTTATTCTTAAAGCCATATACGGTTTACCAGGCAAGTTAATACGACTCTCATCTGTATACAAACCTTCTAAAGGTGTAATAGACATTTCCCAGGTATCAATTAACTCAACTTTATATTGATTACCTTTCGGGAGCGGCAATCGTTTAAACGAAGGCCTGCTTTGTCCGAAATAAGCTAAGATATATTCATCATCAACGATTCCCGCAGAAACATCCCAGCTAAAATCAATAGGAGTTAGTCTTTTCGCAGGACCTTCTTCTACTATATTTCTTAAGAAGGCGATCCTTTCCGGACTTTCTCCATGAAGTTCCCCACCATGAGACCACCAGATAATTCCTTCCGGATGCATATATGTTTCGCCATGTGTCACATATCCTCCACTACACACACCATCCCAAAATAGCTCAACCATTTTTTCACCTGTAATATTTCCCCATCCATGGTTGATGTCCCCTTCATAACGACATTCATCATTAATGATCGGTTTCCGGAAGGTTTCACGCCACTCTTTAATAAAGAACATATCAGGATGCTGGATACTTGCATGAGTGACCCATGGCTTATTATGATCATACCAATGGTTATTATTACGATAGTGAATGGTCGGGTGATGCCAGTTATGAATGGATCTTAAATGCTGTGCCGGATCTTTTTCCTGCACAAGTTTAAAGAAACGGTCCCAATCGTCCATTTTTTTACTTTTCATTAAATCAAATTCATTTGCAAATGACCACCAGATGTTACGGAAAGATGCTAATCGTGCTACTAAATAAGTTAAATATCGATCATCTGCTTCTTTTCCCATGTCTGAAAAGCCCCATCTATCATACGGATGGAAAATGATTAAATCTGTTTCAATCCCCATATTACACAAGTCATCAATCTGTTTTTCTAATTTATGGAAAAAACTAAGGTTAAATAGTGTATAGTCGAAACCTTCCTCCTTAGAACCTGCAAAAGCAAACTCTACTGGTTCATGAAGGTTATAATCATAATGCTTTGGAAATACACACATACGAATCTTATTAAATGGAGCATTTTTTAATGATTCTAATGTTTGATTTTCAAGCTCTTCTCCTTGATGATTCCATACATAGGCAGTTGTACCAAATGGGTAAAACGGTGTTCCATCTGCATACTGAAAATGAGTTTGATCTGATACTTGTACGGGTCCGTGATTATTTTCCCCGGGAGTAGTACTTGTAAAAGATCCCGTTATCCCATTTAATGAAGAATTGTTACTATATGTAGTAAACGTCCATTCTCCTTCTGTATCAGGCATAAATCGTATCTTATATTTTCCGTTTCCATCATAAAATCCATCTGCTGTAACCGCTCTATTACCGATACTAAATGTCGCTCTTAATTTAATGTCTATGAACGGATTTCCATTATCAGGTCCATCTAGTTCAACTTCAAAGCGATCCCAACACTCAACACTCTTCTGTTTATCCATCTTTACATTTCCCCTCCAGATTGATATTGTAAAGTACTTGTAAAATGAAAAGGAACAGGCACTAGTTAAGTGATTGTTCCTTTTCCATTTCAAAAAATTAACTATTTAACCCCTTCTGCTGATTTTTGTAAAAATTCGGCAGCTTCTTTTGGTGTAAACTCACCTGTTATTACATTATCTTGAGCTTCAAAAAACTTAACTACTAGATCCTGAGGTAATGCTTGGTCAGTAATGACAAATGCTCCCTCATTAAGAGAGTCTACAAGTGTAGGTACATTAGGAAACTCTTCCGGAATTTCTACTCCAGCTGCCGCTACAGGAAAATCATAATTATCTTTATACTTTTCGATTACTTCTTTAGATGTTGCGTATAAAGCAAACTCTACTGCCGCATCTTGTACTTCTTTCGATGCATGACCATTTATTTGGAGCATCTCAACAAAACTAGAAACCCTTTGAGGTTCTTGATCAGTTGGGAACGGAAATACACCTATATTCTCTAAAGGAAACTCATCCTCTGTTGCAGTAGTATCAAACCAAGGTCCTTCTAATAGCATTGCAGCATCTCCACTATAGAATGGCATCTTAGCTTCATTAGGATCTGCTGTAATAAATCCTGTCGGGAAATATCCTTTTCCTTCCCACTCTTTTAATTTTGCGTAAGTTTCTTCAACAGCTGGGTTATCCCAGGATTGTTCTAAGCTAATTAACTGATCTTTTAACTCAGGCCCTGCATAATGCTCTAGAACTGCTTCAGTAAATCTCATTGTATGCCATCCGAATTTTCCTCCAACTGAAACAGGAGTAATATTATTATCTTTTAACTTCGCCATAACTGCTTCAAACTCGTCAAACGTTTTTGGTACTTCAATACCTTGTTCTTCAAAAATATCTTTTCTATAGAAAATACCTAAGCCTGCAAGTTTTGTAGGTACCCCGGTAATTTTCTCTTCAAACTTTGTTAATTCAAGTGCAGTCTCTAAATATAATTCATTCCATTTTCCTTGCTCAGCATGTTCTGTTAAATCAAGTGTCAACCCGTTTTCCGGATAGAATGAACCTAATGTTCCTCCCCAGTTAAACCAGACATCAGGCATTGTATCAGAAGAAGCGGCAACTTTTAACCCCTCCTTATGAGCATCAACTGTTCTAGTCGAATAACTGATGTCAATTTCAGGATGCTCTTTTTCAAAATCCTCAATAACTGGTTCATATATACGTTTCTGAGTATCAAGACCCCAAAATTCAACCGTAATTTTGTCCTCTGATTCACTACTATTAGCGCTTTCATTCCCTTTTGAGCTACATGCACTTAAGATTGATAAAACTAACACTGTGATCATTGTAATTGAAAACAATCTTTTCATTTGGATCTCCCCTTGTTTGTTTAATGAAAAATATTTTTCTCTCTTAAAACTTGTATATTAAAAGTAATAGAACATAAAATTTAAATCATTGTATTCTATTACCATCAATCCTAACCTTTTACTGCTCCACCAAAACCATTCACAAAATGTTTCTGGAAGATAAGATAGACAAGAAGAACAGGTAAAACCGATAATAGAACACCTGACATCATTAGCGGATAATTTGTAGAATACTCGCCTTTGAATGACATGATTCCTGTTGTAATTGTTTTAAGTTCATCCGATGTCAAGAAAATTTGAGCTAACAGAAATTCATTCCATGTTGCCAAAAAGTCTAAAATGACTAGAGTTGAAATGGCTGGTAATGCTACTGGTAAAATAATTCTCAGGAATAAAAAGAGGTCACTGCACCCATCTATTCTAGCTGCCTCATCTAATTCATTAGGAATTCCTTTAAAAAATCCATATAAAATTAAAGTTGCCATTGGTATACCAAAGCCTATATAGATAAAGATTAATCCAACGTGTGTATCCATTAGATTCACCTTATTTAACATAATAACCAACGGGACTAAACAAGCCTGAAATGGGATTGTCATTCCTAAGATAATAAACAAATAGACGGGTTTTTCCCATTTAAAGTTAAGACGAGTTAGACCAAACGCCGCTAACGCAGCCACAAAAATACCTAGTGGAACTTTAATGACGGAGATGATCAGACTATTCTTCATATACATCCCTAAATTTCCTTCTTTCCAAGCTTCCACAAAATTTCCCCATTGAAATTCTTCCGGCAGGGCATACAGTGGATTCCCGAATAAATCGCCATTGGATTTTAGTGAAGTTAAGAATAGAAAGAACACGGGTATTAACCAGACCAAAGCAAACGAAGTAATAAAGATATAAAATAACAACCTAGACGGTTTCAACTTTTTCACACTCCCTCTTAAACATGTGATTTTTTACCTTGCCATAAAATATATGGTACAGCTATGATCATAACCAGGAATAATAGAATCATAGATATAGCAGAACCAGTTCCAACATTATTTAACGTAAATCCTTGATAATACATCCATGAAGCTAAAACTTGTGTACTATGTGACGGTCCACCACCAGTCATCGCATAAATGATGTCAAACACTCTCATTGAATAAAATAACGTTGTAGCAAAAACAATAATAAATGTTTCTCGCAAAAGCGGTAATGTGATATTGTAAAATGCTTGAAAACTATTTGCTCCATCTACTTTTGCTGCTTCAAACGGCTCTTTCGACATTGATTGTAATCCTGCTAAGAAAATAACCATTGAACTTCCTACATGTTGCCATGTCGCAGCAATAAATACGGCATATAAAGCAATTTTTGGATCCGCTAACCATGGAATGCTATCAATTCCTACCTTATTAAGTAATTCATTTAGCAACCCCATATTTGGGTGATAAATCCATACCCAGATGATCGCAACAACGATATTTGATAGAATAAATGGAAAATAGAAAACAGCTCTAAACAACGCTCTACCTTTAAAACTTTTATTTAGCATTAATGCTAGTAAAAGTGCAAATCCCATACTAAAAACTAATGACAAGACAGTCCAGATAACATTATTTTTCAACCCTTTTAAAAATACGGTGTCATTTGTAAATAAGTTAATATAATTACCGAAACCTACAAAGATTTTCTCAACAGAAACACCATTCCATTCAAAGAGACTAAGATAAAAAGTATAAAATGTAGGTATTACGATAACAGTTATATAAATAATTAGAGCCGGAAGCATATACAATATCGGCTTCAAAGTCCGTTTTAATTCCGTCTTTCTTACTATTTTTTGTGGACTTGAAATAGGTACACTTTTTTCTATTACTTCTTGTTTCATCAGATCCCCTCCTATTAAAAGCAGTCTAAATACAACTTACCAGGTCCTTTGTCACTTAAATTTTTATATCTTTTTTAATTCGAAACAACCATATACTGTTTACGCTTTCATTATCCTATAGTTTATTTTTGATTAATAGGAGGTGAATGTGATATATCTTGTGTTTTTACAACTAATTTAAAAGCGCTTTCAAAAACTTCTTTAATGAACAACAAAAAAAGAATGATCAACGATAACTTATTGACCATTCTTTTTCATATTAAGATCTCATTTTATATTCCTGTGGTGTTATTCCTACAGATTTTTTAAACACATGAGTAAAATGAGCTGGGTCATTATAACCGACTTGTTCGCAAACTTCGTAAATTTTTAATGCAGGGTTCCTCAACAATTCCTTAGCTTTTTCAATACGCAGATTGATGAGATAGCTGGAAAAACTCTCGCCTGTTTCCTGTTTAAAAATTCTCCCAAGATAAGTTGGATTCAAATAAACTTCTTCTGCTAATAATTTTAAGGTTAAATCCTCGAAGAGATAGGTTCTCATCTTCTCAAGTATAATTTCAATAACACGACGGTTCTTTTTTCCTTCATATTTTTTTTCAAGTTGTTTAACTTTATCTGTATTTTGCTCGATATCTCCATAAAAGCTAATAGTAGAAACATTATTTTTTCTTGCTTCTTCCATGGCATACATACTTTCTTTATAACGGAAATGAAGTTCTGTTAAATTACTGCATGGAAAGCCAAATCCTATTAATAACTCAAATTTTAACAGTGCACGAATTAGTTCATAAAGACGGCTCAATATTTCCTTATAAACCAGTCTTTTATCTTCACTATCATTAAAGAAAACAATAACAGCAATATGTTGTTCCTGAACAATGACATACGCTTTCCCAAAAGTAAGGAACCATTCCTCAATAATATTCTTAATTGCTGAATATGCATTAATCTCCACCCAACCCGCTTGAAGTGCGCTAGCTTCTTTTATACAACAGGTGAAGATCAATATTTCATTAAATCTAGGTATTAATTCATCATCATAAAGTGGGATAGGTAAACCAAAAAGTAGATCGTCTAACCGTTTTTCTAGTATATCTCTTTCTCGTTTCTTTCTTAATCTATTTACATATTTCTCTTTCAAAATACAGTCTTCGATTTTTTCAATTGATTCGAAAAGAGATTCAAAGGAACTGGGTTTTAAAAGATAATCAACTACTCCACACCTGAGAGCTTGCTGAGCATATCCAAAATCCTTGTATCCAGTTAATAGGATTACTTTTATATTAGAGAAATTCTCTTCAATATATTTACTTAATCCCAAACCGTCTACTGCAGGCATGCGAATGTCAGATATGACCAAATCAACTTCATGCTTCTGTAGAATCGTAATGGCTTCTTCACCATCTTCAACAGCCGCTACTATCTCCCAGCTACTTTTTGCATCTTGAATCATTTCTTTAAGCGTCCGTAAGGCGAATGGTTCATCATCTACGAGCAATATTTTCATCTTACCCCTCCTCTGTTATCTCATTGTAGAAAAGGAATTACGAGCTGAACTTTAAGTCCTCCCAAAGAGCTAGAACTTAATTCAAGTTCATACTGATTACCATATATCAATTTGACCCGATGATGCAGGTTGGAAAGTCCAATTCCTGAATGCATCATTTTATCGGTCTCAGATTCTAGATCTTCATTGTATTTCAAAGCATTTTCCATTTCTTCTTCGTTCATACCTTTTCCATTATCCTCTACAATGAATTTAACCATGTTGTCTTCCTTTGTAATGGAAATATTAATTAACCAATACTTTCTTTTTATACTCTCTAATCCATGGGTAATCGCATTTTCTACTAGGGGCTGTAGTAACAGCTTCATTACTGGAAATTCGAGAAGTTCTTCTTCCACATTCATCTTAATTTGCAGTTTATCTTCATAGCGATAACGTTGTAGTTCAATATAATGGTTTAATTGCTTTAAATCTTCCTTTAGCCGTACAAATTCAGATCCAGGTTGGATACTATACCGCAGAAGTTCGCTTAATGACAATACCATCTCTGCAAGCTTGTTTTCCTTTTCACTTATTGCATAATAATAAATGGTATTGAGTGAATTGTATAAAAAATGAGGTTGAAATTGAGCTTTCATTGCGATTAGTTGTGCCTGTTTTTCTCTTATTTGTTTAAAAGACAAAATCCTTATTGTTTCTTCTAAATTTTCGATCATATGATTAAAGCTATCGTAAAGGACAGTAACCTCTCTATTATTCATTGTTCCTGTATAGGGTTTTAATTTTCCTCTTTTTAGATTAGACATGCGGGAAGCTAAATCTCTTATCGGCCTCGATAATGACCATGAGAAGAAGGAAGAAAATAATAAAGAAGCAATAATTCCAAGAATCACGATAAAAAACGTACTATTTTTCATTCCTTTTAAATCCATTACGGCTTCTTCAACATCTATATAAGTAACTACTGTCCAGTTACTATAGTTTGATGTGTAAGATGAGATATACACCGAATTTCCATCTATTTCCTCCTGTGTGATATTTCCATTATTTTTACTATCGTGAACCTCTCCCAGGAAAGGACCGTCTATAATTTGGCCAAACTCACCTGAGTCAGTTGAGTACAATATACGTCCCGTTGAGTCAATAACCTGAACCTTATTAGAAGGATTTGCAAGGAAATTTCCAACAACATCCTCCGTAGCTTCAACTGGAATTACTGTTAGCATATAACCAATATTTTGAGATGGATGAGAATAATCTTTAATCTCTCTTACACCTAAAATGCCATGAATCAAATCCTCCGTTTCTATGTCATATAACATATTATTCGTTGTCCAGAACATCCCTCCAGCTGAATCAAGGAATGGATACCAATCCATCTGTTTAATATGAAATGGATGGTAGAATCCTCCTTCCCCTTGGTTGCCAACGAGTTCTACCAAAAATTCATTTCCAAGATAGGCCTGTTCATGCGTAATCACTTTTTGAACATTATAATCACGAACTTCTCGACCAAGTGGTTTTTCATTTATATTCTTTAAATATTCCTGCGTATCAGAATGTAAGGCAATCCTTAGCGAAAGACGGTCATATTCCTCTAGCATACGATCTATTTTCCCACTCATTTGAATAACCGACTCTAGTAAGTATTGTGATGTTTTATTAACTACCACCTTAGAGGAAAACCGATAAGAAAAATAACTACTTATTGAGATGGTTATAATCATGATAATAGAAAATCCAATAATCATTTGTAATAATATAGTAGGTTTTTGTTTCATATCGCTCCTCCAGCTGCTGCATTGAATAATATGAAAATAATCCTTATCTCCCTGAAAAAGGTAGATAAGGATTAACACAAAAATGAATGCTAATTTTTAAAGTTGTAGTTATAAAAGTTCTCCGACTTCTATCTTGAGACAGTTAATACTACCCTCTTGTATGATGTTAAAGGTTTATCACCATTGTCCGTTGCTTCGAGAATAAAGTGTAGCGTTTGCCCATTAACAGCATCTGTAGGTACAGTAAATTGACTTATTACCTTGATCTCATCTTTTATTAACTTTGCAATTTCTGGTGAACCTGGAGACGGAACAACAAATGGATAGAAATTCTCCGACTTAGTATTTTGTTCTTCCCCATCGGAAATTAAGTCTATCTGTCCAGGATAAGTACCTGCTTCCTCATATTGCCACCAGTGACCTGTAAGATTATCTCCATCTGGATCCTTAACAACCGCCTTTAAGATAATGGTTTGCCCAGGTCTAACAACTGTGTTCTCCAAGCCGACTACCTCGACAACTGGATGGTGATTTGCATCCTTATATTCCGGTGTAATAGTCCACTGCATCCTAGCTGCAAAGTCTCGTTGAGCAGCTCCGAACCAACGTGAGGAAGAATAGTCTTTTGAAGCCATGCCATTAGGATCAATGTCTTTGCCGTTTCTACCTCCCCAGCCACCAAAGCTTGCATCCACATGAGCATCAAGGCCATTGTCCAGGAGATTCATGTACATCGATGTGTCACCCTCGGATATCCAGGAACCGGGCTCTTCAACCCCACCATACCACGGTATGTAACCGAGTTCCTTAAGTTGCTCTACAGTTACACCAGCAAATCCGAAAAAGTCAGTAATATCATTCTTATGCATTTGTTTTCCATCTCCCCAAACCATATAAAGCTCTCCGAAAGGTCCGACGTTGGATATATTTTCACGCGTCCATGCAGCTGAAAGAAAATGACGGTCCTCAGGTAGAACTACTCTACGTGCGGGGTATCCCCAGATTGATGTTGCCATTTCACGAAATTCAATATCTGGCCAAATTGGACCAATATAGGATTCGTAGACTCCATCTTGATCACCAAATGACTGGATGACTACCTTTTTGGCAATCTTTTCATAAATATTCTTCCATTGACTACTATTCTTGTATTCCTCTTCAATTGACTTCAGAGCCCTTCCGATCGTTGATTGGCCCGCTCCCGTTAACAAGTATAATTTGCCCGGCTTATCATCTAGAATCAATTCCTTGATGAGATCTGATCCTGGACTGTCCTTTGAAATGTCTCCTGGAAATTCCACATTGCCCTCATAAATCCGGGAGCGTAACTCATCAGGGTGTGGGTAACCTTCTGCATGAACCAAAAGATTCGGATACACTTCGGCGTAGGCTTCGACAGCATCCTCCATAAAGCATGAGCCCTCATCCCATCGCCATTGAGGAATCGTTCCTATTCCAAGCTGAGAATGTTCAGACTCCCCACTGAATAATGTACCCTTGCCGTCACCCTTCCAATGAAATCGACTACTTGAATAAATCAGTCCTTCTGTTTCAAATTGATGACTGTAGAGCAGATATCGAATGATCGTATTAAGATCATCAAGCTCTGGGTCGTGCAAAACTACGGTACGAAGCTTCTTATCCCTAGTCATATTATCACTTCTCCTAAAAATAAAAGTTTTCTAATGAGTAAATATTTCAAATATTAAATAAATACAAAGTCCCCCGTCTAATATACCGAGAGACTTAAGGAACTAGCAATCTATTTTCTTACTTTTTTTCATCTGACATATAAACATCAACCAATACTTTTTCCTCAGGTTTTTTACCATCCTTCAAGAAGTCGTGTACATAATTAACAGCTTCAGAACCGATAAATTCAAAATCTTGTACAGCTGTTACTTCCATTTCTCCTTTATCTATTAAATCGTACGCTTCTTTCGCTCCATCAAAACCGATAACAATAATTCCATCATCTTGTCGTCCGGCCGTTTCAATTGCACGTGCTACTCCAACTGCCATTGTATCGTTTTGAGCAAATACCACATCAATATCATCATGTTTTGCTAAAAAATCTGACATTGCACTTTCCGCAGGTGCCATTGAGAAATCACCAACTGCTGTGTCCAAAATTTCAAATTCACTATCCGGGTTTTGTTCTGGATCAATAACGCTTAAGAAGCCGCCCCCACGTTCTCGTTGTGGAGCTGTACCGATAATACCTTCAATATGAATGACCTTACCACCTTCAGGTAATTTTTCTTGTAACCATTCTCCTACAAGCTTTCCACCTTTTAAATTATCAGTCACTAAATATGATAAAACACCTTCTACATCTACTGATCTATCAACTGTTACAACAGGAATATCCTGTGCGATAGGATCCCTTAGAGCGTTTGCTGTCGACGATTCATCTCCAGGGTTGATTACGATAGCGCTTACTCCTTGTTGAAGGGCATCCTCTACTTGAGAAGGTTGCTTAGAAGGGTCATTTTGTCCATCGTAGACTAATACCTCATATCCTAGTTCTTCACCCTGTTCGACAACAGCATCACGAAGTACATGAAAGAAAGGGTTTCCTAAGTCAGCCATTAATAAAGCTATTTTTTCTTTTCCTCCATCTCCACTGGATTGATTGCTACATGCTACCATCATAAATGTCAAAATTGAAAGCAAAACTAATAATAACTTCTTCATTTTTTCTCCCCCTTAATAGTTAGCTGAATTATCTAGAACTCTTACGATCCAAAATCACCGCAAGGAGTATCACTAGCCCTTTAATGAATTGCTGATAGAATGCAGATACACCGATAATATTTAATCCATTATTTAGTACACCGATAATAAGGACTCCAATTAATGTTCCAAATAACCTTCCTTTTCCACCCGCTAAGCTAGTACCACCAATAACAACTGCTGCAATAGCGTCTAGTTCAAAGCCAGCACCAGCAGTAGGTTGTGAAGAACTTAGACGGGATGTCAATATAACACCAGCTAACGCAGACATAACACCACTTATAATATATACTGATGTTTTAATTCGATCTGTTGGTAATGAAGATAATCTTGCAACTTCTTCATTTCCACCGATAGCATATACGCCTCTACCAAAGACTGTTTTTTGGAGTATTATTAACAATAGGGCAAAGACAACAAGAAGAATAATCATCGGAAATGGAATACCCAAAATATCCCCTTGGCTAAAGAAATTTAATATTGGAGAATTCTCTGTTATACCCATTGCTGGAATACCATCAGAAATAATCATCGTTATCCCGCTAAACATCGTCATTGTTGCCAAAGTAACAATAAACGCCTGTAATTTAACTTTTGAGATAAGTACTCCATTAAACCATCCTAATAACGCTCCTAATAGCAACACTAATGGAATTGCTATTAAATCAGGTGTACCTGACGCAACCATTAACCCTAACACCATTCCTGTTAAAGCTAAAATGGCACCTACTGATAAGTCTATTCCGCCGGTTAGAATAACGAATGTCATTCCAAAAGCAATTAAACCATTTATTGAAACCTGACGGAAAACATTCAAAATATTATACATTGATAGAAACTTAGAATTCATTATTGAAATAATTAATACTAATACAAATAGGGCAATTACTGTTCCATACTTCCGGTATATATTACTAAGGTTAGCTTTTTCTTCACTCTCTCCATGTACAGTTCCATTCTTTCGATAGATATTACCGAGATTAGCCATTTTATATCCCTCCCACTGCAGCATATTGCATGACACTTTCTTGTGTTGATTCGTCTCTATTAAAAATCTTCACTAACTTTTTCTCATGCATCACTGCAATGCGATCACAAATACCAAGTATTTCAGGCAATTCACTTGATACAATAATAATTGCTACACCAGCCTTTTTTAATTGATTAATAATTTCATAGATTTCCTTCTTCGCACCAACATCAACACCGCGTGTAGGTTCATCCAGGATAAGTATTTTGGGATTCGTTATTAGCCATTTGGCTATGACAATTTTTTGTTGATTTCCCCCACTTAGCTTTCCAACTGAAATTTCCTGGCTTGCTGTTTTTACCTTTAGCTTTCCGATGAACTCTTCTACCATACTTCTTATAGATCTATCTTCTATTAGTTTATTATTCGCAAATGAAGATAAAGATGGTAAGGCCATATTATCCCTAACTGAAAAATCTAAGATTAGTCCTTCATTTTTTCGATCTTCTGTAATAAAACCAAGTCCCATTCGTTTTGCGACAATAGGGGAACTAATATTAACCTTTTTTCCACTTATGTGAATTTCTCCTGAATCAAATTTGGTACTACCAAATATAGCATGCATAACTTCTGTTCTTCCTGAACCCATAAGTCCTGAAAAACCTAAAATTTCTCCCTTTCTAACATCGAAACTGACATTCTCAAATTTACCTTTTTGAGACAAATCTTTAACTGATAGTATGGTTTCACCAGGAGAGATTTCAATCCTCGGGAACCGTTCATCTAAATCGTAGCCTACCATCATACTTACGATTTCATCGAAAGAGGTCTCCTTAATTGTTTTTTGACCAATATAGGCACCATCCCGCATAATGGTAATTTCATCACAAATGTCAAAGATTTCTTCCATTCGATGTGATATATAAACAAAAGAAACCCCTTTATCTCTTAGTTCCCTGATAATTTTAAATAATAAGGCTATCTCTTTATCGGTTAATGCAGCAGTAGGTTCATCCATGATAATAAGCTCTGCATCCATTAATAATGCTTTTGCTATCTCTACAAGCTGGCGACTTCCTATAGAAATATCTTTAATAAGTGTGCTTGGATCAATGTCTAAGCCCAGCATTTGAAGCTTTTCCTTTGCTATTTTAACCATTGCTTTCTTATCTATTAGGCCTAATTTATTCTTTTTTTCCTTACCCAAAAACATATTATCCACAATACTCATTTCGTTTAAAACATTGAGTTCTTGATGAATAAAAGCAATTTTTTTATTTTCACTATCCTTTATACTAGTTAACTCAAAAAGTTCTCCGTTTATTTCTATATCTCCGGTGTCCTTTGTATAGACACCTGTTAGTATTTTCATTAAAGTAGACTTACCTGCTCCATTTTCACCCATTAATGCGTGTATTTCCTTTTCTTTCACATGGATCCCAGCATCTTTTAATACCTGAACAGCCCCAAAACTTTTGCAAATTCCACTCATTCTTAATTCCATATTCCCACCCCATTTCTATCCACTTGTTGTTAGCGGTTACAAAAACTTTGTCTAGAATATAGTTAATAAAAGCACTCTCATTAAGGGCAACTCTAAATTTCTTATTAATCATACAAAACACATAAGTAACCCTTTATTTGATCATTTAACTAAAACGCTCTTTACCGATTCTTGCCAACCTTGATAATAACGATCTCTCAACTCACTTGAAATAACTGGTTGATATTTCTTACTTTCCTGATTTAGCCGTTGTATCTCATCAATCGAATTCCATATCCCAACACCTAATCCAGCTAAGTACACAGATCCTAATGAAGAAAGTTCTGCCACTAGTGAAACAACAACATCACTTCCAATCATGTCAGCTTGGTACTGCATTAAAAATGAATTACTTGTCGCACCACCGTCTACTTTTAACTCTTTTATCTCAATGTTTGATTCATTTTTCATTAATTCAATAGCGTCAGATACTTGATAGGTGATACTTTCTAATGCTGCACGAATAATATGTGCCTTCCCTGAATTTCGATTCATTCCCAAGATGGCAGCTCGTGCATATGGATTCCAATAAGGTGCACCTAAACCAACAAATGCAGGAACTAAGTATACGCCTTGATTATCCGGGATAGAAGTTGCGAGAGATTCAACCTCTGAGAAATCACTAAATAACTCAAGATCCTCTTTCACCCACTTCAGAACATCACCCGTGCTATTGATAATCCCCTCAAGTGCATAACTTACTTCACCATCAATCACCCATGCAACAGATGTAACTAAACCATTTTGTGCATTTACTAAATGACCAGTATTCATCATGACAGAAGTACCCGTACCATAGGTTGCTTTTGCCATTCCTTTTTCAAAGCACTTTTGTCCAAATAAGGCGCCCTGTGAATCACCTATGATTCCCGAGATCGGTAATCCTAAAAAAGAAAGATTAGGATCATTTACTCTACCAAAAATATCATTTGAGCTTTTCACCTCTGGTAGCATTGTTTTCGGGATATTGAATATCTCTAATAATTCATCGTCCCAAGCAAGGGTATGAATATTAAATAGAAGTGTTCTACTTGCATTTGTATAATCAGTTGCATGAACGCTTCCACCCGTTAACTTCCAAATTAACCAACTATCTATCGTTCCAAGTAATAGTTTTCCTTCATTTGCTTTTTCTCTTGCACCTTCAACATGATCTAAAATCCAACTTATCTTTGACGCAGAAAAATAAGGGTCAATCGTTAAGCCTGTTTTAGATTGGATTTTATCTTCAAATCCTTTTTCTTTTAAGCCCTTACAAGAATCAGATGTTCTTCTACATTGCCATACGATTGCATTATAAACAGGAATTCCTGTTTCCTTATCCCAAACGACAATGGTTTCCCTTTGGTTTGTTAAAGCCAACACTTTATATTGATTAAGAGAAACAGAGGCAAATTGAACAACCTCTGTTATCACATGTTTTACATTTTCATAGATTTCTATTGGATCATGCTCAACCCACCCTGACTCTGGATAGTATTGTTTATGGGCTAGCGCAGTTTTATGTGTAATTTCTCCATCTGAATTTACAACTAAAGCTTTTGTACCTGATGTGCTTTGATCGATCGCAAGTATATAGTTTGTTGTCATATCTATCCCTCGATTAATTGTTATTCAATTGCAAAGCGATATTTTTCACATTATCGACACTAATCCCATAATGCTTAAAGACTTCAGCAGTATTCCCAGTAATAGGAGGTTCATCTGGTATTCCAATGATTTTCAATGGAACCGGTTGATGTTGAATGACCACTTCAGCAACAGCTGCACCTAAACCACCATGTATGCTGTGCTCTTCAATCGTAATAATTTTTCCAGTCTCACGCGCTGCTCTAATAATAGCTTCTTCATCTAAAGGCTTGATTGTGTGCATGTTGATTACTCTACAATTAATTCCTTCTTGTTCAAGTGCTTCTGCAGAGTCTAATGCTACACGAACCGTTTCTCCACTAGCAATAATCGTTAAATCACTACCCTCTCTCATCGTAACCGCTTTACCAATTTCAAATTCGTATTCATCTGATACATAGGAATCCTCTACTGGATTACGCCCAATTCTTACATAGGCTGGTCGGTCACTTTCAACTAAAGCTTCAATCATCTTCTTAGCTTCATGACGATCTGCAGGCATCATCACATCAAGGCCAGGTATCGCACGTGTTACTGCTATATCTTGTAAGGAGTGATGTGACATACCAAGCGCACCGTAACTAACTCCTCCACTTATCCCGATCAACTTTACATTTGTTTGTGAATAGGCAACATCTACTTTAATTTGTTCAATACTTCTCATACTTAAGAAACAAGCTGGTGAAGCAATAAACGGCTTTTTACCAGAATGAGCCAACCCAGATGCCATCCCAACAATATTTTGTTCAGCAATTCCAACCTCAACAATTTGTTCTGGCAATTCTTTTCCAAACTGTACCATTGAAGCAGAGCCTCTAGAATCGCTTGTTAGCACTAATAGATCTTTATCTTTTTTACCAAGTTCTAATAATATTTCACTAATCGCCTGGCGATTGGCTATTTTATTACCTTTTGATGTTTTCACTGCAACATTTTTCATACTAAAACCTCCAATTGTTTTGAAAGTTCCTCCATAGCTAGGTTATATTCTTCTTCAGTTGGAACGCGGTGATGCCAGCCTACTTGATTTTCAGCAAACGAAATTCCTTTTCCTTTTACTGTATTAGCTAGGATTAATGTTGGTTTCCCTGGAGTTTTTGGAGTATGACTGAATACATTAACTAGTTCTTTCACATCATTTCCTTCTACTTCAACAACTTCCCATCCAAAGCTTCTCCATTTATCTCCAAGTGGTTCAAGACCCATGACATCTTCTGTGGTATTCGTAATTTGCAGGCGATTTCGGTCAATAATTGCCGTTAAATTATCCAGTTTATATTGTGAAGCTGCCATCGCACCTTCCCATACAGAGCCCTCAGCCTGCTCTCCGTCTCCCATTAAGGTATAAACCCGATAAGATTTTCCATCCATCTTAGCAGCTAAAGCCATACCAACCGAAATTGGTAAACCGTGCCCCAATGAACCTGTATTCATCTCAATGCCAGGTACTTTATTATTCGGATGCCCAATTAGCCTGGAATTAAATTTCGAAAATGTTTTTAGTTCTTCTTTCGGAAAGAAGCCTTTATCAGCTAAAATAGCCCATAAAGACTCAACTGAATGTCCTTTACTTTGAACATAACGATCACGCTCTTCCCAATTTGGATTGTTTGGATCAATGTTCATAATCTTGTAATAAAGAACAGTTAAAATATCAGTGTTTGATAACGAGCCACCCGTATGACCTGTTCTTGCCTCATAGATCATCGTTAATAGTGATTTTCTAATTTCTATCGCCTTTCTTTTCAAAAATGCAATCTCTTCCATAATAAGAACCCTCCCATTTTTCACAATTTATTTGTTAAGATCACTACCACGTAACCATGCTCTAATTTCATTTTCTGTCGGATCAACCGGGTCAGGTGTTAAACCAGGAATATACTCACATGCCTCAAATAGGACCGGGATTACGTTTGCATGAATTCCTACCGAATGATGAATATATGGGCCTTTAACTAATTTTTCTTCCCATAATGGCCAGTCATTTACCTCAACCCATACATATGAACCTCTGGTAAATGGTCCTTCAATTCCTTTTGCCTTCCCCAGAAAGATTGAATACTCTCCATGGTCTCCATCAAAACGAGCTAAAGTCATTTCTCCACCTTTAATTTCACCTTCATGAGTTCCTGGAGAATGATCATCAAACAAAAAATGCTTGTTTAATTTTGGTTTTTCTTCTTTACTTAGTGAAACAGGGAAGTTCCCACAATGGAACAATAATTCACCATTTGGATTCTCAGGATGACGAACCGTGATGTCGGCAAAAAATGTTGGATGCGTATTTAATGTTGCTGCTTGAACCATAATTGATGTAATCGCTCCATGGATATCTGTTTCACAAGTAACTGGAATTTGTTCATCCGTTAAAATTGCATTTGCTAAGCAAGGCATGATGCCAATAATATCTTGTAGTGTTGACCAACATTGGATGGCAATCGCTGTACTCCTTGTATCTTCAGCCAACTGTTTCATGGCTACTTTTAATGATGCAATTCGTCTAACATCTTCTTCAGTCACTGAGCTCCAATCAAGCTTTTCCTTGATATAATTCATAGCCTCATCTAATTCAGGACTATCCGTCTTTTCTATTTTTAACGTTGTTTTCTTTAACTCATCTAGAGTGATAGGATGGATTTGAATACCAAATGTCTCTAATAACTCACCCTCGTTGCAAATAACTGACCAGAAATCAGAAGGTCGAGTTGAAATCTGTAAAATTCTTAAACTACTAAAATGCTTAACTACATTTGCAGCACCAATGAAATTTTTAAAACCTCTCTCGAAGATTGGATCATCAACGCGGCAGTTCGTAATGTAAGTGAACTTTACATTAAATCGTCTTAAAACCTTCCCTGTTGCAAAGATTCCACATTGTGAATCACGAAGGCGCATACCATCTTCTAGTGGAGCTTCATCTCTAGGCCCCCAAAGCAATACCGGCTTTCCAATAGCCTTTGCCACACGAGCAACAATATCCTCAGTTCCAAAATTACAGTGAGGGAAAAACAGCGCATCCACTTCAGCATCTCTAAAACGTTTAATAATAGCAGGCTCTTCAAGGCGTTCATGTAATAGCCCTTCGTCGTTAATCCCCTCTAAATCAACAATCTCAATATCCAATCCGAAGCTTTCAATTTTTTCTCTTATTAAGTTTTTGTATTTCAGTGCATCTTCTTTACTAAAAACAAATCGACGTGTAGGTGCAAAACCTAACTTTAATCTTTGCATGAGTAGTTACCTCCAAGAAATGGTCTGAATTTAGGTCAATTTTAATTTTAAAGCGTATACATAAACTAAATTACTAAACTTTTTAGTTTTTGAATGTGTTATAAATGTATAATAATTCATTTTTTTCAGTAGGTCAATAAACTCAACTAATATTTTTTAGTTATTTTATTGGAATTTATATAAAAGTTTATTTAAAAACTTAATTTTACTCTTCATTCCTCAATGAATATGCTGATCATTATTATTACCAACAGACTAAACGATATCATGTTTAGTTTTATTTATGCTATAATACATAAAAATATTTAGTTTAATTCATATAAACTTTAAATAGGCAGGAGAAATTAGATGAGACTAGATGATATCGCTAAATTAGCAAATGTTTCAAAATCAGCTGTTTCTTTAGCTTTAAATGGAAAAAATGGTGTGAGTGAAGAAACTCGAGATAAAATAGTCAAAATCGCACAAGAACACGGGTATATTCCACGTCCGATTCTAAAAGCTGAGCAATACTTTCAGACCCGAAATAAATTATTAAGGTTTGTAGCTTGTACAAACTCAGGAATTGTGACGGAACACTATGAATCACTTCCTTTTTTTATGGAGCTAATAAATAATATTGATAAACAGGTTAACCCCAGCGGATATTCCTTATTAGTAACATCAGTTGACATTAATATGTTAAAAGAAGAATTAACAAGACTTGAGCAAGAGCAACCATCTTCAGGTATTTTATTATTGGGAACAAACTTAACACCTGAACAAATCAACATAGTATCGACTATTCAACAAAATTTAGTTGTTCTCGATACTTGCTTTGAAACATTAAATACCAATTTTATTGTAATGAATAATGTCCATGGGGCATATTTAGCAGGAAGGCATCTTATTGAATTAGGGCACAGTGAAATTGGTTATATAGAGTCTAATTCAAGAATGTATAATTTCGAAATGAGAAAAATAGGGTTTTTACAGTCACTTAGTGAACATGGTTTAGAAATTAAGAACGAAAATGTATTTTTTCTATCACCAACAACCATTTCCTCCCAGGATGTCTTTATAGAAAAGATAAAAAAGCGTTCACACAATCTTCCTACAGCTTTGTTTTGTGAAGCAGACTATATTGCAATTAGCGTGATTAAATCACTACTTGAGTTAGGAATTCGTGTACCTGATGAGATATCGGTAATAGGATTTGATAATATTTTTGAATCCCAGGTTATTACTCCAGAATTAACAACTATTCATGTAAAGAAAGAAAAGATGGCTGCAATAGCAGTTGAACAACTTATTAATCAAATCGAAAATAACGATTTTGATCGAATAAATATGTTTATTGATACTGAATTAGTGGTAAGAAAATCCAGTACTTTTTATAAAAATGAAAATATGACTGATGAAGTAAAACCTAATAAAATTTCTAGTACTTTAATAAACTAGAGATTTTTTGTTCTCATTGACCTATTTGATCACTAAAGAATCATGTAAGGTTAGAGACCAATAGTGACTAAAAAATATAAGGAGCCATTCCTGTAATGAAGAAATTTGAGGATTGAAACAAAAAGAGCCCTCTTGGTATAGTACGAGGTGTCCGCAGCTGATCAGCACTAAGGACCCTTAATTAAGTAACCAAGGAG
>Ga0182742_1001025_pt1 | contig 38306 bp, 43 predicted proteins | sample eDN5th37CBELigMG_FD_128880 | JGI IMG/M metagenome (GOLD analysis project Ga0182742, IMG submission 128880) | Enriched Miracle-Growth compost microbial communities from Emeryville, California, USA - eDNA 5th pass 37_C BE-Lig MG (version 2)... ... | reverse complement strand
CTGTCCCTCTGTCCCGCCGCCTATGTCCCAAAACTAATAATCGCAGCTCAAAAAATGAGCTGCGATTGTTTAAGTTATTTAGTTTTTTGTTCTAATAGTTTAGCAAGAACGTGCTTTTTGTAACGCTCAATTTTACGTTCTTCGTAGGTGCGTACGCCAGCTTGTTTAAGCTGTTCAACATACCAGCCTTTGCTTCCATAATGCATTGAAAACACCCTTTCTTTGCGTGAAGATTTAGGAATCTAGACTAATGTGTGAAATGGAATCTGTGTACACAAATTTCACAACAGGGCCATTGTAACATCTATAAAACGACTTACGAAAGGGGTAAATTGAAAAAAGTTATATGAATCTAACATTTATGTAACGATCGAAAAAGAAAACCCATTTTCTAACTAAGTTTTTTCTAATAAAAAGAATGTGCCAGTAGGCAAATAGGATAACAATTGAATGTTACATAAAAACAAGCAGGACAATCCTTAAAGCAGAGCGAAAAAAGAAGATTGCGATGAAGGATATAAAAGGACGTAGGGAGAGTTTGCGATGAAAGTGGATCAAAAGAATTTTTGTGTTCGTGGTATACCTTATCTCATCAGGTCTGTAAGAGTGGAGGATGCCAACCAATTGTCGGAAGTAAGGGTACAAATCGATGGGGAAGCGGAAAATATGGATCGAGAATAAGGTGAGAATTACATAGATGAAGCAGGGTTTGTTCAACTTATTCAACATGATACAGAAAGTGAAACCAACTTGTTTTTAGTCGCTGAAAGAAATGAAAGTATTGTAGGATTTTCAAGGTGTGAAGGGAACAACTTAAAAAGAACTGCGCATAAGGTAGAATTCGGAGTCTGTGTTTTAAAGGATTATTGGGGATATGGGATCGGACAAAACCTCTTAAAGGAATCAATTCACTGGGCTGACACGAACGGTTTGAAGAAAATAACGTTAAGTGTACTTGAAACGAACGAAAAGGCGATAAAACTGTATAAAAAGTATGGGTTCGAAGTAGAAGGTATTTTAAAAAAGGACAAACGATTGTCTGATGGGAAATACTATAATACCGTCATGATGGGAAGGTTAAAACAAGAGTAGAATGTAAGTTTAATGGTACAAAAAATCGCTAGGAGATGTCCTAGCGATTTTTCTATCTTAACTATTTTAAGAGTATCCTTGAAACGGGGCAGGCCACCGTCCCACTAAGTTATTTTAACAAATCCCTAAGAACGGTATCTCTGTTTTCAACGGCGTAATCATACGCTGTTTTTCCTTCTGAATCGGCGAGGGTTTTATCTGCGCCGTTTTCTAGTAAAAGTTCGACCATTTCCACGCTTAATGCATTATAGACGGCATTGATTAGCGGTGTCGAACCCCAGTTGTCTGGTGCATTCACATCGGCCCCGTTCTGAATGAGCCATTCGGTAGCCTCTAGGTCGTCCCACATGATTGCATAATGGAGAGCGGTAAATCCTTCACTATCTTTTTCATCAATATCCGTTCCTTCTGCGACAAGTTGTTGAAGTAGTTCCATGTCCTCGTCCATGTAGGCTTGGATGACAGGCGGGTAGTCGATAAGCTCTTCTTCATCAAAATATTCATCGTCTTCGTATAAATAAGGGTCTTCAAGAAACGATGTTAAGACCGCTGTTTGAGTGATCAAGAAGACCGCAGCACCTGTAAGGCAAGCAGCCAATACGGTAGAGACAATGGACCCGACGATGATTCCCGTTTTCTTTTCACGAACGAGTGGAAATTGATCGGGGCTGAACCAGTTGTTCAAGGCATTGATCCGTTTCGGTAAATGTGGATGACTGGAAAGCTTCTCACTAAGCCAAGCAAAGAAACCTGACTCTTCGGCTATTTGTTGGACATAAGCTTCTTTATTCATTTTCGCTGAAAGCTTCTTGCCGATTGCGAGTACTGCTAGAGCTTCTTTGGCCGCCTCGACATTGCCTACATAATACGCCGCATATCGATCGCATGTATATTCACAAGCTCGTAAATAAGCTTCTCCTAAAAATGGAACGAACATCGCCGGAAGCAACAGCATGTGTACAAGTACATGCCTGCGTTTCAGATGTGCGAATTCATGGGCTAGCACAAACATCATTTCATCTTCACGATTGTCTTCAACCATATCAAATATTTCAGAGTATAAAACAACCATGTTTTTTCCAAAAAAACGTGTCGCAAAGGCATTTAGGATCCCCATTGATTCCATCACATAAATCGCAGGCATTTTCTCCAATCCCATTTTTTGAGCAAGATTTACCGCCTTTTGGTAGATATCCGGAAATTGTTGCTCACTCAAGCGAACACCATTTCTACGAATGGAAGCCATGGATAAAGCGTGAAAGAAATAAGAAATCATCATAATTCCGAGAATGATCGCAATTCCAACGATCGAGAAGAGCAACGCTAGGTAAATCAAGCAACTAACCAACACCGTGACCCCAAAATAAACCTTTTCCTTGCGATGAACCAAATTTGTTTTCAACCCATTTTCCTCAAGCACTCTTTTTCCCCCTGTTACTTGTATTCTATTTTAGAAATATATAACAATATGATTATAGTGGAAACTTGAAGGAATAGATATAAAATCTTTTCATTTATTAAAGGTGTGTATTCGGCATTAGAAAAAGGGAAACTAATTGCTATTTTTCTAAGCTTTCGGGGACGTAAAAGAGTATTGAACGTTCCTTATTGAGCAGAAAATTAATGTTTGGTAAGTAAGGATTCTATCGTACCCAATTGTAAGGAATTCGGATAATTCGGTAACGTAAGTGAGTTCTATCGTTCCCAATTGAGAGGAGTTCTAAAGATTTGGTAACGTAAGAGAGTTCTAGCGTCCCTTTGCAAGAAGGTATCGAATCATTCGATAACACAAGAGGTACCTAGCGTCCCTTTATAAGAAGAATTCTTATCATCTTGTTTATGACCTAAGCCAGTTAAACCAAAACTTCTCATAAAAAATAAAAAAATTTCCTGTTTTATGCAACTTTTGGTCTGGTTGATTCGTGGTTAGGGTGAAGGGGGGAAAGTGGTGGATTTGGATGAGGCGTTTGAGGCGTATGTGGATGATTTATACCGATATTTGTTCTCCCTTTCGAAAAATCACCATACGGCGGAGGATTTGGTTCAGGAGACGTTTTATCGGGCGTTTCTTCAACTGTCGGAAGACGACATTCGCCAGATTAAACCTTGGTTGTTTAAAGTGGCTTACCATACGTTCATTGATTTTAACAGAAAACATCAACGGCTAGTCATTACCGATGAAGTTCAACATCGAATAAGTGTGAAAACCCCGGAAATGGATCTTATCGAGAAGGAGGGCTTTACCACACTAATGAACGATTTGCATTCGTTGAAGGAATCTGAAATGCATGCGCTGGTTCTATGTGATTTGCATCAGCTGAGTTTGAAAGAAGCGGCTGAAATTCTTCAACTCAACATAAACACACTAAAGAGTCATTTATCAAGGGGAAGGAAAAAGGTGGTCGAAAGGGTCAAGGAAAGGAGGAGGCAGGATGGATAAAAAGCAAAATCAAAACGATGAGGAACTCTATCATTCTTTCTTAAATGAATCGATGGAAGACTATGAAGAAAGCTACAAAGTAACGGAAAAGAATCAAAAAAAGCTAATCAAAGCGGGTAGAAATGATGCGCTTAAGACAAATATTATGATTAGCCTCGCTATTATTTTGCTCATCGTGCCAGTGCTGACCTTAAGCAGCTTTTTGTATTACGCGTTTGGCGGAAAGGCGAATCATCTTATTGAAATCGCGACAAAAACGATTTACGTAACGGAACCGAACATGAGCTTAGAAGAGATCGAGGTGGAGGAAGATATTGGCTTCTTTACGATGGATCTTACTTTTGATGTGTTTAAGCGGATTGGGCAAGAAGATTATCAAGCGGGCGAGTACTCAGTAGATTTTGCACTGGATCAGCCAAATTATCCGGAGCGGGAAATGAAATTGGAGAAACCACTGCCCATTACGGCAGACATGGAGACGGACCTGCTTTATCACCCAGACGGCCCATATGGTGCAACCGTTTACTCGGACTGGGAGATTCTCGATCATCTACCGGATGGAACCGTAGGAGAGGTTTATCTATCTCTGAATCAATTAATGAAGCCAGAAGAACTTGAAAAACAGTTAGGGAACAATGTTGAAGTAAGATGGGTCGCTGTTGATACAGGATTCGAAGATAAGCCTTTATCTGAAGTAGATTATTCGGTTGCGCCAATCGGCTATCCACTTCAAGTCGATAGCACCACTTGGTCACCATTTAATGGAAGGGAACAATCCAATGAGGAAGTTTTTCTAGATATATTAAAATTCTTGGCCAAGGATGAAAAAACAGCCGAGAGAGTATCGCGGGCAAGATCATTGGCTTTAGGAGAAAGAATTTCGTACATCGAGAAAAATGGGATCCAAGTCTATGGAGCCGTTGTCACCGGACCAACTCCGGAATTAAGAAAACTGAAGGAGCATGACTTGATTCATATCATGAAGGTGGGGGAAGTGAAGTTATGGAACTGGAAATGAGCAATAAGAACAAAGGAAAACAAAGAAAACTTCCAACTCTTTCGGGATTTTTATCCTTCGTTGTCGCACTTGTCGCACTCGCCGGGGTGAACCTGTCATTATTAATGGATTTCGATGACTTTCCAAAAATGTTTCTGATCGATTTGCCGATTGTTGGTTTTTTCCTTGGGCTGCTTGGCTTGGTTACATCCAAAAGATCGAAGCTATATGCACTTTGGGGAATTGGAATTAGTTTGTTTATACTCGTGTTTACATTTCTAATGATTGGTTTATCTTGGGTTGCAATTAATCCGAAGCCTTGATTTGGTGGTTTGATAATAAAGCTAGGAATTTCGGAAGGTTTTATACTAGAATCATCCAAATTAGAAGATGAGAGATGCTGCGAATCAACGCAGCATTTTTAATGAAAATGAACTGGTCGCTTTTATTTTCTCAATCGTTTATAAAATCGAGTTGTGTTTGGGAAATTAAGGTAGGATAATAGAATGGTTGACTTATTGTTGGAAAATTAGAGACTCTTCTAATGCAATTCCATACATGAAATGATGATAAAGGTTTAGATGAATATATACGCAAGAAATAATACAATCAAAGGTGAGATGATATGAAAACCATTACGACGATAAAGATCCATCCATCAATACGGGAACTTCTCGCGTTTACAACCTCAGGCTTTATGGTTGATGAGGAGTATGAAAAGTATTTGAAGATTACAAATCGAAAATTATACGCGTATGAATCTCAAGGGAAATTTGTTGGATGTATAGGGATTGAAATCGTTCGCTTTAATGAGTGCGTCATAAAACATATCGCTGTATCTCCAGAACAAAGAGGAAAAGGCATCGGTAGCAAAATGATTCAATCCCTTTCAGAACAATACCCATTCATCTCAGCTGAAACCGATATAGAGGCAGTGGACTTTTACCGAAAATATGGTTTCGCAATAACAAGTTTGGGCGAAAAATATCCAGGTGTAGAACGTTTTTTATGTGAATATGAAGGACGCTATCAATGAAGAAAAAGAAGGTTGGAATAGTCATTATTTTACTATGTATGGTGATTCTTCTTGTTGTTAAGATGATAAATGAGGAAAAAGCAAATCCCATACCTGAGCCAGTCGAAGTTAATAAAACAGATATAAACAGCAAACTCCCTTATCCTTTGCAAGTAGAAGAATATGATCAAAAACCAGAAACCATTGCGTACCGTATTTTGTTTGACTTGATGAAAAGTTTAGAGAGCGAAGGAAGTATTGACGGTGCAAACTATACGAGATTTACAAAGTTATCGGGAAATGAAAATTCGTTTACCGTTGCCGTCGTTTTCAATGTGCAGTTACCTGAGGAGACTCCAGAAATTGATTATGGTTGGGGAGAGATGGAGGATCACCGAGCCGTTCCTTCGATTGTTTGGAAATTAACCATCAATAAGGGTGAAAACCGAACGTATACTTTAACTAAAATTGAAAAAACAAATGATACACAAATAGGCTTACCGCCTGTCGAATCGTTGGAAGACTATCAGAAGAAAGCTGGAATTGATGCATCATTGGAAATCGTAGATTACGAGATTGATAATCACCAGTTAAAAGTTACTTATGACAATGGGCAAAATTGGGAGAGCGTTCCTGTTGCGGTCGAAGACTTAGTTCTTGATCATGCTCAACAGTTACAACAGGGCACCTTTGTGATCGGACCAGATAGGACTGCATTTGTGCTGAACAAAGGATTGAGCGTTCTGATTAGTACTGATAAAGGGGAGTCTTGGAATGAAGTGTTGGTTTCAAATCAACTCCCTGCTATACGGTTGCAAATACTTGGATTCACGTCTGAACAAGATGGGTATCTCATCGTTACAGGTGATAAAACCATGAGCAGTGAGGCGAATTTTATTTTTAAAACCAATGACGGTGGTCAGTCATGGTACAACGCCGGATCGGTTGATAACTATGATTTAGTCACAGATGGAGGATTCATCGACGATCAATTAGGGTTTGTCTCCTATGGTGAATATCGCTATGAATCAGAGCTTCCTGTTCCGAATTTATACCGTACGGCCGACGGTGGAGGAAACTGGGAACGCATAGAGGTACCGATTCCTGAAGAGTATTTAGGCTATTTTACCACCGCGGAAATTCCCACCTTCCAAGGAACGGATGGAACTTTGTTAATCAATCAAGGTCCACAGGGAGATTATTTGGGCGGAAACGTATTGGCAAAGTTTCACTCACAAGATCAAGGCAAAACATGGTCGTTTGCAGGGTTAGTCGATCCAGATGGGGTTCTGCTTCCGAAGTAAGTAAAATCTGTTCTTCAATGAACAATGCAGATTTTTCCATCTACAAATCCTAAATTATGGTAAAATAAACCTAAAGCATCTGTAAAAGTGAGCTTTTAAGCGGGATTTTAAAGTGGCAGAGATGCTTGCCTTCATTGGCAATATTTTTGCCGCCATTGCTGGAGCTTTAGCAATCAAAAAGAAAGATAATGACGACAAGTAAGGTGCGTTGACCATAGAGGTTTTCGCACCTCTTTTTATTCTTGAAGAATAGGTATGCGGAATTCTGCTGATTTACCATAAGGCAAGGCGACACAGCATAATCCAAAGCAATTTGACAATAAATTTTTTATCATCTTGAACACTTCCCCAAATAAACGGATTACTGGTTACATTTGCAATCTAGCTACACCACTCGACTAATTTTTTACCAAATACTTAGATCTAAGAGACGCTGATTTAAGTGGAGCAAATTTATCAGAGGCACTTTTTCTAACACAATCCCAAATTAGTTCAGCAATAGGAGATGATCATACAAAACTTCCTCCTTATTTAGAAAAGCCCAGCCACTGGATGAACAAAAACATCTCTTAATTTCCATTTCAAAAGGAGCTTGTCGACCAAGCTTCTTTTATATTCGAGAAAAATGATTCACATTAGGGAGATGCAATCATGAATCTTGAGATTTCTGTTCAGCATTTCATGTTCTCTTACGGCCACTTAAAACCTAATAAAGCTACCTGACCATTTCAGTTTACACCTCTGTCTCACGTATTATGTAGGACAAAATTGAGTTGAGACGTTGTTTTTTTCCATTAACTCGCAGTTCAATAAATGAAAATAAATTGATTCTTCTTAGGGAAACCTCTGACTAGGACTTAAAATGGATAAAGAGGTTTGTCATGAGAAAAAACCGAAAAATGCGTAATCGGCATATTATGTTAATCCTAAGCGTGATTTTCTTAGTCATCTTCAATCAATCCTGGCGTGAGATCCCTAAATATTATAAAAACATGGCTTTTGTTAGTTCATTTAATATCATTTATTATTTTCTGTGTAAACGGCATTTGGTTTGGGAGTTCATTCCTGCGGGTATAAACTGGATGCTTATTCGAGTCGTTCATACACTATTCGTTTCGCCATTATTGGTGCTCGTCTTTTTAAGCAAAATGCCATCTACATTGTCTAAACAGTTTATTCACATCATGAAGTGGATCCTAATTTGCACGGGTTTTGAATTTTTGATTCACAAGAAACGCTTAATTCTTTACGCACATGGTTGGAATATTTTATGGTCAGGGATCTTATTCGGTAAAATGTTTTTGTACAGTCATTTATTTACGAACCGCCCTCTTTTGACGTTATGCTTATCGATGTGTTCAACCCTATTTTTTGTTTTAAAATTTCATGTGCCATTAAAAAGAAAGCACGTTTCGAGGTTCTTTTCACCTATCGTTGATTTGTACTACCATACCTTTTTGGAAGATTTATTTACAAGGAAAAAAACGTTATAACTCCGGCTTCAGAGAGAATATGAGAATAATGGCGTTAGTAACTGCCTTGCCCACAAAAAAAATAGACTTCTCGCACGAACGAGAAGTCTATTTTTCATTGAATAATTGTTCGACAGCAGGGAGATCGGCTGGTGCCCATTGTAATGACTTTAAGTTTTCACGCTTAAGCCAGATAAGCTTTGAATGTTCAGTTGCTTTAGGATTCCCCTCAACGATTTTACATTTAATCGATAGCAGCTGAATGATGAAGCTCTCGTACTCATGCGTGTGGTCGTTAAAAACTTCTGTGGCCGTGTTGATTGTACAGCCTAATTCCTCATAGATTTCACGCTTCAATGCGGAATAGATGTCTTCCTCTTTTTCTACCTTTCCACCTGGGAATTCCCACTTATTCGGCAGGGACATCTGGGGGGATCTTAGAGCACAGAGAATTTCATGGTGATCATTCTCAATAATGGCTGCGACAACTTTCAATTGTTTTTTCATACTAGCCTCCATGGGACAGGGGGACACTCTCCTAATGTCTGTCCCTACATCTACATACGCTTATTTTTATTCATAAATAGTAAAACTTGCGTAATCACCGCCAGAATCGGCAATTCCAATAATGGCCCGATGACCAAGGCTAAAGCAATCAAAGGTTGATCAGGAAAGGCGGTCATCGCAATGGCTAACGCGATTGGCGAATTTCTCGCTAGCGTTGTTAAGCTTAAGCTGGTTGTGTCGGCGGTCGGGAACTTCATCCATTGTCCAACTTTCTGACTCACAATGAAATTGATGATAAAAAATAACAAAATCGGAATCGTCATTTGCCACATGATTACGAGGTTTTCAAGCAATAATTGCCCTTGTGAAGCAAACATTGCAACGATGGCAAAGCTTAGAAACAGAATCGGGAATATGCTGAGTTTTTCTAATAAATTTTCTCTAAGCTGCTCCTTGTTTCTTAACACCATTTTTGTTAAGAAAGCGAGAACAAACGGGATGAATAAAACAACGAAAATGCTTTCGACTAGAAACGAAAGTTCGATGATCCCCGTGGTTCCGCCAAAGATAAGCAGAAAAATAGGGAGCAAAATGACTTGTAAAATTAAATTCAGCGGCAAGATAGCCGTCGATAACGCCACATTGCCTTTTGCAATTCCGGTAAAAATTAAGTACCAGTCCGTACATGGTGTCACCATAAGCATAATAAATCCAATCGATAAGGCTGCATTGTCTCCTAAGAATAGGAAGGATAATAGCCAAGCGAAAAGCGGTGTCCAGACAAAATTGATTAAGCCGGATGTGTAGGTAAACTTGATGTTTTTAAAAGCTTTCTTTATTTCTTCAAAAGGGATTTGTAAAAAAGTTATGTACAACATCCCAATTAATAAAGGAACAATGAAGCTTTCCGCGTTTATTTTTATCATTTCCGCTTGTCCTAAACCGATGCCAATGATGACCGCTAAAAAGATAATCAGCGTATATAGTTTTTCAAGTAAGTTCATTGTTTTTCATAACCTACCAAATAGTTTTTATTTCTAGGCCTTAGTTTATCATAGTTTGATTGAAAGGGGTGATGGTAACAGGAACCGAGTTTATTTACTGCCCATAGGAGGGAATCAGAAAGGGTTGATAAATAAGCGGAGAAATTTCTCTTAATTAGAAAGTGGCACGGAATATTGCTTAAATAGACGGACAAATTCCGGTATTGATTCAAAAATACTTGAAAATGGGTCATTTTTCTTTACTTACTCGGAAAATATCCGCTTATATCCCCAGAATCAGGCTCAATTCTGGAGGTTAACCGGAAATCCTCCGCTTATTTTAATTTTTTTTATCTGTCAAACTGTGGGGGAAATGGTGGGGGACAACAGTCAATGTATCCCTAAAGTAGGGATTCATTGCACCAATAAACATATAGTGTAGTTCACTCATTTTGTTGAATGTTTGTAATTGGGACCCCAATAGTTATTTTGAAGAAGGGAAATTGTCTGGACCGCTCCCAAATGGAGACCCAATTTAGCATTCTAAAACTAGAAATGTATAATGGTAAGCACCATATACGAGGGAAAAGTTAAGTGAGAGAATGAGGGATATATAGATTAGTATATAACAAGCGTATTAAGCAAAAATGGGCTGGCAAGAGTCCGGTTCAATACCGAATTCATGCCAGCCAGTTATTTGAAATATAAAAAATTCTAACTTTTGAGGGGCAGGTCAGTGCCTGTCCCCTTGTCCCTGCCCTTGTCCCTGGAATTGGAGGGGCAAAATTCTTGAGGATTGGGTGGTTCTTTCTATTAAAAATTAGCTTAGTATTTTTAGTGGTATTTTCATCATGTTTTTAATAGTTTAAAGAAGTAATTGCAGCTAAAATTAAAGATATTTACCAAAAGGAGAGTGAACGAAGATGACATGGACTGTTGTTTTAACTATAGCCATCGGAGTTGTTTTTAAATTAATCATGAGTCCTCCAAGTGCCGTTGTTGCATGGGGGATTAGCAAGTTTGCCCTACATCCCAAACTGTGTTCAAATGATGTTGACATAACATTTAACGGAACGGTTTTGGCAGAAGACAATAAAACGAAATTTATTGACATTTTTAATGAAGCTACATTTTTAAAAAAATATGAGATCTTTCCAGGAAACGAAGACTTATTCTTACATCCAAAAACGGATGTGATTCCATTTGTCATCCACACAAAAAGTGGCAAAAAAAATGTAATGTTCTATGTGTATTGGTACGAGAACCATGTTGACGTCGTCAAGCAGGACAAGAAGAAAGTGGTTTCTTATCGTCTTCGTGCGGATCAATTACAAGAATTTACACAATCGACTAAAGAAAATATTGTAAAGATAATCTAGAAAAAAGGTTAGTCTACCAATTCAAAGCATAAGGTTTTACCAACGGTTAAAAACAGCGACAACTTATTTGTCGCTGTTTTTATTAGGTCATAGCTCTTTTCCAGATTCTTCTATCCAGGTTAAATGTCATTACGGGTAATGATCTTAAGTGAACTTCTGAGAAACATGTAGAAAAAGTAACTATGTTTAGAAAAATTAAAATAGATAGTTGTATTTTTGAACATAGTATAATAAAATAACCTAAAATCCAACTAAACTTATAGGGATTATATATTTAGATTGAGGGGGTTAAAAAGTGCCGGACAGCATGATTGAAGTCAAGAACGTTCATAAACAGTTTTTCAACGGAAAAGAATCTCTTCATGTCCTTGACGATATTACCTTTCAGGTCAAAAAAGGAGAAATTGTCACATTACTAGGAAAGAGTGGCTGTGGGAAAAGTACGTTATTAAATATGGTAGGTGGCTTTGAAAAAACGGAAGTTGGAGTGATTTTTCTTGATGGGAGCGAAATCAAACGCCCGACAAGAAAATGCACGATGCTTTTTCAACAAATTAATTTGCTTCCATGGAGGACCGTGTTAAAAAACGTGGAGCTGGGTCTCGAAGGAGAAAAACTCCAGAAAGAGGAAAAAAATAAACGGGTCATGGATGCGTTAAGTCTTGTAGGTTTAGAACAGCATCTCGGGCAATTTCCAAACGAATTGTCAGGAGGCATGCAGCAACGCGTGGCGATTGCGAGAGCGATGGCGATGCAGCCTGATGTGATTTTAATGGATGAACCTTTTGCGGCACTCGATACGTTTAACCGTTATTTGTTACAAGATGAACTGATCCGAATTCAGCAAAAATTTAAGACGACAATCTTACTTGTAACTCACGATATCGATGAAGCGGTCTATCTATCAGACAGGATTCTGATTATGACTTCGAAACCAGGACGAATCTTTAAAGATATATCCATTCAATTAGGCAAGCCACGCGACAGGGCCTCAGAGGATTTCCATTATTATCGTCGAAAGATTTTAGAACAATTTGAAATGAGTGGAAAATTCCAAGAACCAGAGTATAGCATTTAAGGGGAAATGAATATTGAGAAAAAAACAAAATTGGTTGCTTTCGAGCTTGATGGCTTTTGTCCTGATGTTTGTAACTGCTTGTGGATCGACGGCGCATCCAGCTTCAGATAAACCGACCATTAAAATAGGGTATCTGCCAATTACACATGCGGGACCGTTATTTTTAGATGCTCATCTTCATGATGGTCAATTTGAACAATATAACATTGAGTTGGTTAAGTTTAACTCTTGGCCGGATTTGATGGATGCCTTAAATACGGGGCGAATTGATGGTGCATCGGTGTTGGTCCAATTGGCAATGAAAGCAGTCGAAAAAGGCATTGATTTACAAGCTCTTGCACTTGGGCATAAAGATGGAAATGTTTTAATTTCGTCGAAAGAGATACATGAAACCAAAGATTTGGTAGGAGAAACGTTTGCCATACCTCATAAATATTCAACTCATAATCAATTACTATATGAAACCTTAAAACTAGAAGGATTAACCTTTGATGATGTAAACATAGTTGAAATGGCTCCAGCGGAAATGCCAGCGGCCTTAGCAGGAAATCAGATTGCTGGGTACGTGGTAGCGGAACCTTTTGGTGCATTGGCCGTGAACATGGATAAAGGTCACGTCCTCCATTATTCTGATGATGTATGGCCTAATTCTTATTGTTGTGTGCTTGTATTACGAAATGATTTCATTCAGGAAAATGAGACAGTCACACAGGAATTGGTAGCTCAGTATGTAAAAGCTGGAGAACACGCGGACGAAAAGGACGCCTCTTTGTACGAAGCTTACCAACATTATATGAATGTTGATAGAGAAGTATTGGATTTGTCTCTTCAATGGATTTCTTATGATGGACTACGCATTGAAAAACCAGAGTATGAAAAACTGCGAAATCTTGTTCTTGAGATGGATCTAATGGAGAATCCTCCCTCCTACGAGGAGTTTGTCAATAATACATTTATCGATAAAGTGAAGTGACAAGAATGAAAATTGGAAAAAAGTTATTGAATTTTATGATTGGAATGACGATATTAGTGATTCTCTGGCAAGTTGTCATTTGGCTAGGGGGATATCCAGAAGCGCTGCTTCCATCCCCATTAAGTGTAGGGAAGGCGATTGTTGCGCTCATTGTTGAGGGAATTCTATTTGAACATATGCAAGTAAGTTTAGGGAGATTTGTTGCGGGGTATTTCTTAGCTGCCATTCCTGCCATCCTTCTAGGGATGATTCTTGGCAGACTTCCAAGAGTTTGGCAGATCTTTGACCCAATTGTGCAGGTACTAAGACCTGTATCCCCGGTGGCTTGGTCGCCGTTTATTGTCCTTTGGTTTGGGATTGGAAATATGCCAGCGATTGTGATCATCTTTATTGCAGCCTTTTTCCCCATCCTAATCACAACGGTAAATGGAGTCAATAAAATCGATCGTTCTTATTTGAAAATTGCTGAAAACCTTGAGATCAAGCATTTGCAATTGATGTATAAGTTTATTTTCCCAGCATCATTTCCTTCGATTGTCAGTGGTTTGCGCTTGGCAGTTGGAACAGGGTGGATTTTCCTTGTCGCCGGAGAAATGGTTGGTGCACAGTCAGGGTTAGGTTTTATGATTGTGGACTCGAGAAATACACTAAATCTTGATTTTGTTTTGGCAGGCATTATTTTTATCGGTGTCAGTGGATATTTATTAGACCGAATAATCGGCCTTTTTGAAGGATGGGTAGGAAAGCATTGGGGACTTGTTATTCGGGGATAAAAGAGCTGGAGGGTTCATTCTCCAGCTTTTTGCAGGTCTTCTTGGATCGCAATCACAGTTAAATCTTCGACCGATTTCCCCGTTTTTTTATTATAATAGCGAATTTCAACTTCATCGCCGGTTTCGGTATCCACTAATTTTTTATAACATTTCTGCAAATGGTGGCTTCCCCAAATAATGAGCGCGTTAAACACGTCTTCAAGCTCCTCGCCACTTTTAGTTAGTGTATAACGGTAGCGGGGGGGATGTTGGATATAAAGTTCCGAGGTTATTAATCCTTCTTGTTCTAAATACTTTAACCTTTCTGAGAGGAGATTCGATGAAATCCCAGGAAGAGCCTTTTTAATTTCATTAAATAAAGTATTTCCATTTAGAATTTCATGAATCACTAATAATGACCAACGATCGCCGATAATGTTGAGCGATTGCGCGATATTACATGGTAAATTATATCTTGTTTTCATACATTTGGTCCTTTCTGATTATATTAATTCTTATTTTAGCATAAAAAAACATTTATGAAGTAGGTTGATTTTTTTAACTAAGTATAATAAAATAACCTTATAGAAAAAGATTGAAAAATACAAAAAGCGAGGGAATAAATTATGGCTTTATTTTTAGTTGAATCATCATTAAAAGAAATCGTATCTTCAAAAGATGATTTAAATCAAAAGGTTTCTGAACTTCAAACAGCATTAAACGAAAAGAACTCTGCTCTTATTGAAGTTCAAGTTTCTAAAGACTTTTCACGTTCTTTCTTCATTGTTGAAGGAGAAAGTCAAGATGTTGCAACAGAAACATTAAAAGCAGCTGGTGTTCCAGTTGAACTTGTTAAGGAAGTTCGCCTTGTTGGTAAAGAATTAGACGAAGTAAAGAAAAACAACGATGTTGTAAACTACCTAGTTGAGTGGAACATTCCATCAGACATTACAATGGATCAATATTTGGCACGTAAAAAGAAAAACTCTGTTCATTACCAAGAGGTTCCAGAAGTGGCATTCTCAAGAACGTATGTGTGTGAAGATATGTCAAAATGCCTTTGCTTCTATGATGCTCCAGACGAAGAAGCCGTTAAGCGTGCACGTGAAGCAGTTAAAACTCCAATTGATTCGATTACTGAATTAGCAGGAGAATAATCAATAGTGAAAGCTCCTGACTTGCTTAGGGGCTCCTAACTCGAGCCCCAATGGAGCAGTACATAGCTGTAGTGAATGCTTATAATCTTTATAGAAAAAAAGGGCTAAAGAACCTGTGAAGTCGGTTCCTTAGCCTTTTTTTAATATTCTCATATTTTACATAAAAAAGAGTCTAAAAGTTCGAAAAGTAGGTTGTTTTTTTGAACGAAGTATAATATTATAACAATAACCAACTAAACTAATTGGAATTAACGGTTTTTTAATAGAAATGCAGGACGGGGAGTGGCATAAATGAAAATGGAAGCTTTAAATAGAGCATCAATCCTTGGAGAGATTATTGAAACGGAATTAAAACCATATGTAAAAAAAATTGATACAGAAGCATTTTACGCAGAGAATTTTTTAAGAAAATTAGGAGAAGCAGGGTTATTGTCTTCTGACAATAAATCCGAAAGAGAATATCTTTTGGATGAAATGGAGTTAGTGGAAGAAACCGCAAAAACGTGCATGACAACCGCGTTCTGTCTCTGGTGCCATCTTGCTGCACTAACTTATTTACGTCATTCAAAAAATGAACCATTAAAAACCAAATTATTGCCTTCCTTGGAAAAAGGAGAAATCTTAGCCGGAACAGGTTTGTCGAATCCAATGAAGTATTATGCTGGACTTGAGAAACTGCACCTATCTTCAAAGAAAGTGGATGGGGGATATATTGTATCGGGGGTATTGCCTTCCGTTTCCAACTTAGGAAGAGATCACTGGTTTGGTTTTATTGCAGGTGTGAACGAAAATGAACAGGTGATGGGGATTGTTCCTTGCAATGTTCAAGGACTTCAGCTCAAAGAAAAAATCAATTATCTAGGGATTAATGGAAGCGCCACCTATACTTGTTCGTTTCAGGATGTGTTTGTAGCTGATGAGTGGATTTTATCTAAAAATGCCAAAGAATATGTAGAAGAAATCCGACCGGCCTTTATCTCATACCAAATTCCTCTTGGACTGGGTGTCACAGAAGCATCGATTACATCCATTGATAAAGTATGTCAAAAACAAAATGGCTGTAATCAGTATCTTCGACAACAACCGAATGAATTACGCTCCCAACTCGAACAAATTCAAGATAAACTCCAATCGTTATACGCTCAGGAAAATCGAAACTGGAAAGACATTGCACGTGTTCGTCTAGAGGCCGCCTATTTAACACTCGATGCTGTTCAAGCAAGCATGCTCCATAATGGAAGTGCAGGCTATATTCAGGATTCAGCACCTTCGCGGCGCCTTCGTGAGGCATACTTTTTTGCAAATTTAACTCCAACGGTAAAACAGTTAGAGAAAGTGCTGAACGGGTAAAAGTTGTTCGAAGGATAAACAAAGATAGATTCTATCATGGAGGAATCAGGTTCATTACATACTTGATTCCTTTATATTTGAGCTCCCTTTTAGGAGGTATTGTGGGCCAGTTGGAGTGTGTTGTTCACCTATTCAAAAGCAGTTTCTAAATGACAATTTTCTGGGATTTGGAGTAGTTTTATACCGAATTTCTAGAAGGTAGCATTAGCTAGGGATAACCAAACGAGTCCATTAGCATCGGCGTAAGAGATAATCTGCTTCAGAAAAGCTGAGGGATTTGAATAACCGGTGGTATTCCAGAAACTTTATGGTAAGGTGTATGCGTGGTTTTTATTTAATTGCAAGATTCGTTAGCGAGGTAGGAACAAATATGTTCTTTCTTTACGAGGTATCAATTACATCGGAAGGCTGTTTTCGTAAAGATTGCTGTTAAATATCCGAATGCCGATTCTAAGGCAGTAATCGTCATTAGTAAGCTGAAAAATTAGTTAGCAAGCTTAATCAGTCGTATTTTAGTTCAAAACAACAAAGTTTGAGTAATAAGGCATTCGGATAGCACGGTTACATAACTTCTTTAACCTCTAACAATTTTTAAAAGGAAAGGCAATATTATCATGGAAAACAATGACTTCGTCGTGGTACCTGAAAAACGCAAAGGAAAGACAGAGGAAGAGGTGGCAATTACAACAAAAGTGGCGTAATTTAATTTACAGATGGGACGTTTTTGGATGTCTATCTTGACTCGACTAGACAAAAAATTATAAATATCTACAAATAAAATAGAAAATTAGCTTTACTTAAAAATTTTTTAAATGCTCACTGTTGTATAAAAATCTATTTTTCTTTTATAGTTTCAATTTACATTATCCCGCAAGATACCTTGTTCAGTGGTCCAATCGATTTTATAATTTGGTTTTAGGGTTACTTTGTTCCATTATCTAGTTTAAGCTGAAACAAATGATAAGACTCTAAGATTCTATTATTTTACCCCCATAATATAGCCCTGTTCTCTCGTAGTTTATGAGTATGATAATAAATTACATAAGGGGAATTTTATGAACGTATTAAAACACAAGGGTGCCCTTGCCATGGTATTAGCGGGGGCTGTTACATTTTCAATCAGCAACGCGATGAATGTTGAGCAAGCTTTTCAACGACTGTCAGACGAACATCCGTTGCTTCCAACTGGAGGCCTTTTAAGAGAGGATGCTACCCTCCAAGGGAAGAAAACGAAGGAAGAGCAAACAGAAACAGCCAAGGAGAAAGAGAGTCAGAACGATGTTTCTAATCAACCGCTAGCTTCTAACGCGACATTTGAACACAAAAGTGAAAAAGCTGAAGTGGCGAACCAACAGCATACAACTTCTTCCACGAAGAAGACGACAACCGTTTCAGCAAGTCCGAAAAAGACAACGACAACAAAAGAAGCAAAGCCTTCTTCCAAATCGAACGGGAATAACACAACAAGCTCAGTAGCAAAGCCTTCTACCGCGTCGACCGGAACGAAAACAAGCTCAGCAGCAAAGCCTACTTCCACGTCAACTGAAACGAGCACAACAACTTCAGCAACTACGTCTGCTGCTAAATCGCCTGCGCCAAGCGCTAAAGCCCAAAAGCCAACAACGACGGACAAGCCAACGGGAAATCAAACAAGCAGTACGGCAAAGGAAACCAACAAAGGACAACAAGTTTCACAAGAAGCCAAAGAAAAGGCTGCAAGTCAGAAGGAACAAAAAGCGAATAACGGAAAGAAACAATAATTCTTTCAACCAAGGGTCGCCAAGAGGCGATCCTTTTTCGATTGTTCCCCAATAAAAAAAGGCCTTCCCAAAAGGGAAGACCTATCAAACTTTCTTTTACATATTTTCCTTAACCTTTGACATCGGGTTTTCCTGAGTGACATTTCCATTTCGTTTTAGTTTATTCCAACCAACCGTTACCCCCATTATGGCTGAGATGATGGATTTAATGACGACATAAGTCATAAGCTGTTTGTACAAGATTCGTTGTAAAAACAATGAAAGTAGTGGTTTAGGACTTTCTTTCTCTAAACGAAACGCATAGAGAGAAGCAAAGAAATCTAGCAAGTAAAACAAGATAAATCCAATCGCTGCCTTTCCAGGAGTTGGGCTAAAAAGGGCGATAATGAACAATAGATCGGCAATCGGCGAAATGATCTGATAGAAATACTGGAAAAGCCACATATTCGGTAAAGCAATAAAGCCGAGTGAGTGATGTTTTTTATCAAAAAGAGCTTCGCGATGTTTCCATAAACATTGTAACGTTCCGTAAATCCATCGGTAGCGCTGTTTTGCCAAACCTTTCACATCTTCCGGTACTTCTGTATAGGCATAAGCCTTTTCTTCAAATTCAATCTTTTTCCCGTTGCGTAAAAGCGTAAGCGTAAGATCTGTATCCTCTGCCAGAGTGTCTTCTTTAAAGAATCCAGCCTCTTCTACGGCTGTCTTTCTCCATGCACCAATGGCACCTGGGACAACTGTGATGCAATTGAGAGCGGCAAAGGCCCGTCTCTCAAGGTTAAAGCCTGTCACATATTCGATATGTTGCCAGTTTGTAAGGAGATTTCCCTTATTGCCGACCTTCACATTCCCTGAAACAGCAGCAACATGTTCATTTTTAAAATGATGAACAAGCAAGGAAATGGCATTTTCAGCGATGAGCGTATCCGCGTCAAGAGCAACAACAATTTCTCCTTTCGCTTCTTTAAAACCAAGATTGACAGCGGACGATTTCCCGCCATTGGTTTTCTGAATGAATCGAACAAGAGGGTGGTGATCGTAATTTTCTTGCACGACAACAGCCGTATCATCTGTTGAGCCATCGTCGATAATCAAAATCTCTAAGTTTGAGTAATCACTGGATAATATCGAATCAATCGTTTTGCCTATGACTTTTTCCTCGTTATAAGCAGCAATCACCACACTGACAAATGGTGTAAAGTTAGGGTCAATTTTTGTTTCTTTATAACTTTTGACCTGCTTTCTCGAAAGGAAAATGAACACAGCTAGGCGCAAGATTCCTAACAAGATAGCGGAATAGAACAAGAAGGTTAGTCCTGATTGCCAACCCTGCAACACCTTGAATACTGCCTTGTCATAGACCAAATAAGGGTTGTCTGGATTGGCAGGCGGCATAATCTGACTTTCGCTTTTTCCAATTAAACCAGCAACAGTTGTAAAGGTGTAGCCGCGTTTTTTCAATTCTTCAATGATCATTGGTAGGGCTTTGACCGTATTGGAGCGATCGCCGCCTGAATCGTACAGCAAAATCACATTTCCATTAGACAGCTGGTTTAATACCTGGTTGACAATTTCCTCACTTGATAATCCTTGCCAATCACTTGAATCAACGGATTGTCCAACCATGGTATAACCCATCTCTTGTGCTTGTAATAAAGGCAGCAATTCGCTCCTTGTGTTTAGTTCCGTTTCAGCTACATACGGGGGGCGGAAAAGCGTCATCGATTGTCCTGTAATGGCTTGGAATAATCGCTGATTTGCATTTAGTTCCATTCTCATTTGCAACGGTGACATCGTGCCAATATCCGAATGGGTAAAAGTATGGCTGCCAATTTCGTGGCCTTCTTTTTGCATTCTTTCCACCAAATCGGGGTGCTGCAAAGCATTCTCCCCAATCATAAAGAAGGTTCCTTTAATCTGATATTTGTTCAAAATGTCCAATATTTGCGGGGTATAAGTTGGGTCCGGACCGTCATCAAAGGTAATGATTCATGGTACGGCTATATTTAAAGGAGAGAAAATGATTGGGACGTTAAATATGAAAGAAGCTCGAGGTTTATTGTGGTTAAAGGACGAAGTAAAAAGGAGCACCATCTCAATTAAGCCGGAAGGGGAAGAAGGAGAAATTACGATGACTCCGACGTTAGGAAAAATCAAATTTAGCCCAGAAATTAAAGGGAATCAGTGGAGCGTGAATCTTAGCTTGGCGATTGAGGGGAATATTGTCCAAAACGAAACCTATCTAAATCTGATGAATGAAGATGTCCTTAATAATTTAAATAAAGAGTTCGCGACTAGCTTAGAAGAAAGAGTGGCCCAAACCATTGAAAAACTCCAACAGGAATACAAGACAGATGTCATTCAATTCGGGAGAAGGTTTCATCAAAAATATCCACAGCAATGGAAGAAAGTAAGCGGCAGATGGGATGAAAAGTTCCCAGAGGTTAAGGTCCAGATTGATGTTGATGCGAACATAAGAAGACCTGGTTATATTGGTCCGCCGGCAGCTCTTCCGAGAGACGAGGTGAAGGAATAATGCCTGGGTATTGGAATACAATCTTTTTGGTCCAAGCGTTTATTTGGCTGATTGTATTATTTGAGTGGAAACGAATGAAGAATATCTCGAAAGCGGACAAAATCACAATTGCTGCAATCCTAGTTTTGTCCGCAATGATGTCTTTTCTAAAAGTAGAAAACGTCCCAGGTCCTATCACTCTCCTTCATTATATTTTTGGGCCTTTAGGGAAATTAATGGAGTAACAACTATTGGAGTGGGTAGTAGTTTTCAGTTACACTATTAGGGAAACCGTCAGGAAAGCCATTTTTACGAAAAGGGAAGGAATTCTTTCGTTTCAAGTGTTCGTAGTTAAAAAGGGGTTCCATATCTACGCTAAATATGGAGAAGATTTGGGTTTCTTTTTTCAAACTTTGTAGCCTTAGAACAAAAAGCTTCATTATGAAAAGAGAGCTGGCAAACTGTACGAAATGGCATACTACTCCGTTAAAATCGCTATAGGATTTTAACCACAATCTTTATAAAAACGGCCACTTAAATTGATCAGTGAGTTATGATTAAAACATAAAAATGCCCTTTTTTAGGTGGTGAAAAAATGAAGCATCGATTAAAAGACGCTATCTATGGATTGGCTGTTGCGGACGCTTTAGGCGTTCCGTACGAATTCAAGCAAAGAGGAACGTATCAATGTACGGACATGATCGGTTATGGAACCTGGAATCAACCGAAAGGAACATGGTCAGATGATACCTCCATGAAATCGCCACATGCAAAAGCATAAAAGATAAGCAACAGGTCGACCCAGAAGATATCATGGAAAACTTCAAATTATGGTATCGAAAAGCAGAATTCACACCACATCATGAAGTATTCGACATCGGAGCTACAACACAATATGCCCTTTTTACTGGGAAAGGAGTAAACGACCTAAATGCAAACGGAAATGGGTCATTAATGAGAATTCTCCCCCTAGCATTTACAGCTTGTACAGAAGAAGAAATTAGAGAGGTTTCGAGTTTAACACATGCACACGAGTGGTCAACAAACGCTTGTGTGATTTACGTAACCATCGCAAAAAAACTGCTCAATGGGGAGAACATAGACGAGATCCTCCGAAACATCAATGTGCGTGACCCATACAATCGATTGCCTTCTATTTCCGAACTTCGTGATGCGGACATCAAATCAACCGGCTTTGTCGTCGATACATTGGAGGCAGCTTTATGGTGTATAACCACCACCAACTCCTACCAGGAATCCGTGTTAAAAGCCGTGAATCTAGGAAGTGATACGGATACCGTAGCAGCCGTCGCTGGAGGTTTAGCCGGTATTATGTATGGAATTGAAAACATCCCGAATAAATGGATAGAAGAATTAGCAAATAAAGAATTAATCAATGAATGTTTATTTTAATGCTCTTTTCTCAACCTTTGTTGTTTTTAGATAGAAAGAGAGAAGTATTAGGTTGTGTTTTCACTAGACTGCAACTTTAAACAGGTGAAAAGAGCCAGTAAACTTAGTATGAACGCACAAAATGGCTTATCCTGCGTTAAAATCGACTTTAGGATTTTAACAACAATCTTTTCGAAAATAGCCTTTTGAAATGAGGCACTCCCTTCGAGTGTCTTTGTATTTTATAAAAGTTTGAGAAAAGAGCCATTGGTTAAAACGGCTCAAGGAATTTAAGACAATACACCAATGATAAAGGAGCCTGGTATGTTCCGAAATAAATAAGTCGTGTATTGTATAAATCAAACGATTCTTTCAAACCTGTCCACACGGTTCATAAGACCAAAATTCAGAAGGGGGTCATAGTACTTTCTTCATAAAATGATAGGTATAAAGGACTGTTTTACCTGTTTGCACGTTTCATTAACATGACAAAGAAAGGTATTATATATTAGTTAGAATCCTAATATTGGTATTCTACCAATAAGAGAATCGTAGAGAATAGAGAATAAAAACTAAATGACATTCCTTAGACATTTAGAAGAAGAGGTGAAACTAGGTTCAGATGATTAAAATTCATTTTGCGACCACGAGAAGTTCAGGTACAAAAATAAAAGTAACGTCACTCCAACTTTCCCAAATTCGGACAGGGTTAGCTTCGGTTTACGTTGATCCAAAAATTAGTGCTCGAATGTCAATTGGGTTAAGACTGAATCAGGTGAAAAGGGACATACATAAGTTGGAAGCAGATGTAAACCGATTGCAACAATTTATTGTTCAATCCGTCGACCAGTATAATCAAGCAGAAGACAGGATTACAAGGACTGGTCAGACGCTACAGCCTTTGCTAGGGCGTAGCGCAGCGAATCAAGTGATCAGTAAAACGGATTCTACATCAACAGATAAAGAAGAAGCAAAATCACTTTGGGATTACATAATGGAAAACGGCTGGGAAGCATCGAAAGCATTTATGGGCGGAATGGCGTTGCTTAATGCCCGAAATCTTCTCCGCTTAGGCAAGGATATGGGGCTTAAATTTGAAAAAGATGGTGGAAAAGTTTTTTTGAAATTAATTGATAAGGGAGCTTCGCCTGCGAGTTATCAAAAATATCGTGATTTATTAATGAGTCATTTAGGCGGTACAGCATCTGATTATCGTAAAGGGCTGGTTAATCGTTTAACCGGGACTGGGATTACGTTGTACAATGATGATAATCGTAGTTGGTTTCAAAGTAACCGTAATCGGTTTTCTACTACTCTACATGAGGATTTAAATCAATATGTGCAACGCCTCGAGTATGGAGGTCTTAGAAATACAGCCACAAACGCATTTAAAACCGGTTTGGGTGAACTAAAGTTTTGGGAAGGGTTGAAAGTAACAGAAGGCTGGAGTGGAGCCACAAACTTCACCAAATTTAGTAAAGCGGCCGGAGCTTTTGGGGTTGTGACGATGCTAACAGAAAATGGGACTAGCGCCTATGATAGCAAAACCGGCAAGATGGATTGGCTTCAATTTGGTGTCGATTCAGCGGTCGATGTCGGTACTGGTGCAGCGGCAATGGCGACAGGTGCTGCCATTGGGACAGCCTTTTTACCACCACTTGGGACGGCAGTAGGAGCTGCTGCGGGTGCCGGGATCAACTTATTGATTAATACAAAGTTTCCACCTTCAGGAGACAGTTTGGTGGATATCACGAAAGAAAAAGCCAATCAAGTGGCTGATAAGGTCGTAGAGTCTGTCGGCGAATGTGTCAGCAACATTGGCAAAAAGCTTGATAGTGTATTTTGGTAGGAGGAATTATCGTTTTGAATATCACAGAAAATGACTTAGAACAGCTTAAATCCGTTGCAACCGGACGACTTAGGCCAAACAATCTGATCGGATCGTTGTGGGGGATGCTGATTTTTAGCAGTGTGGCGTTAGGTGTTAGTTATTTCGGGGTCAGTCAATATCCTGGACCTGTCGAGCCTTGGCTTGATGGGATGCTTAAAGTCTTTCTTGCTCTTTTAATCTTGCAGTTTATCATTACGTTGTTTTTATCAAGTGAAAAGTCGGTTTTTCGCTTTCAAAAGCTTCAAATCATCGCATTGTGTGCCATTAGCTTGAAGTTTTCCATTGATTTGTACCCATTCTTTTTTGTTTTTAGTAGCGTAAGTGAAGCACCTAGTTCGGTTATGATTGGTGGATTTCTTTTATTAATCACTGGATTTATTTTTCTTATAATCTCGATTATTCGTGCCTACAGTCGCGTGAAGAAAGGCGAATTAAAAAAAGGTGGACAAGGATTATATCAATTTAGCGAATCCAAGGGATATGTGAGTCTGCCATTCATTTTTGCGTTAACGATGATTGGCGGGATCGTAGGAAGAAATTTTTCTGATACAAGTTTTGGGATGATTGTGATTTTGCTCATAAGTGCTGTCATTCAATTTGGAGTGGCAATGGCTTGGCCAGAATTTTTGCTCATTGCCCAAGCAAAACGAAAATTTCCTTCCTTTATCGTAAAAACACCAAAAAGACTTTCGGAATAGGAGGGAAACAGAATGAAACTAAAGCGCAGTCCATTAACTTTTCATCATGTCCTGAGTACGACAAGGAAATGCAAAACGAATGAATGGCATCTCATCGCAAAAGAGTTGCGAAATGCGGTGATTTTGAATGGCCTTTATGCGACAGGTCCGGTGATCTACCAGGTCGCCAATTTTTCAAAAGAAGCGAACGAAGCAGAATATACGTTTTACATGCCTGTGAATGCGCCGGTCGATATGCCAGAAAACGATAAATTTGCTTATCAAGAAGTTTTTGAAATCAAAGATGGTTTGGTCTTCCGTCATGCCGATTTGGATGAGGATATCGAAGTTTCATACGACGCAATCAAATTGGCAGCGGACGCCAATCAATTCAAGCTCCAGGAGCCTTTTTATAATATTTACTTAGATGTTTATGGCGGAGGAATCATCGATATTTATGCTCCGATTGTAGGGGAGGATTAGATGATTAATCCAAGTGATTCAATCCGTTTTATAAATGTCGTTTCAAAAAAAGTTCGAATCCATTTTAATGAAATGGATGCTACACTTTTTGAATTTGTCGAGGAAATTAGGAAACAGAAAGGCATGGTGAAGGGGCCACTATTTTATTCCTTAAACAATGTACCAATGGACGAAATGATGAATGTGGAGATGTTTATGCCTGTCTATGAGGATTCCTTATCCTTGCCAGAAGCGATGAGTTTTCATAGCTATTACAGTGTTGAAAACATGTTTTCCATTTGTGTTTATCATGACTTTGAAAAGTTTACCGAACAAGCCTACCGTATGTTGTTTGAATATATGGAAGAGAACAACCTCCAGCAAGCGACTCCGATTTACCATGTTTTATCAGGAGACCGAAGCTTTCCATATATGTTCGTTAAAATAGGGGCGGGCCCGACCATAGAAAGATGATCTTCTCTTATTCTTAAATAGGCTGTAAAAATCTTCATTTTCTAAGCTGTGGCTAGCAAATGGAGATTTTTTTCTATTTTATAGTTAACAAAAATAAATGGATATCTTGGTGTATAAGTGAGAGCTCAGGCCTTAAAATATGGCCTGGGCTTTTAAGTGTGAACTAAAGTGTGGATGTTCTGTTTCATTCCTATTTCTCTGAATGTTTATGCTACTATTAGAGTATCAATCTTTTCTATCTAGATACGATACATAACAACCTATTCAAGGTTAAAAGAGGAGAACGAGGATGAAAGAGAAAAAAGTTCGTGGATTGAAACGGAGAACGAATAACTTTGTGAATAGATTAGAAGCAAACACATTGGAGTTTCCAACCCAATTTTATAACGACTATTGGCATTTAGCACTGCCAGTAGCTCAAGACTTTATCTCCTCGAATAAAACACCTAAAAAAATTAAACGGCTTTGCATTCAAACGCTAGTGGATCGAGCGGAACATCTGATAGATTTGAAGCCGGATGATCATACAAAATGTCGAGTCGTAGTTGCTGTTGAGTTCCCTGGTTTATGGGGTTCGCAAATTATTGTATTTAAAGGCGACTCATATTTTAAACATTTCTTTAACAGAAATCATCAAGATCAAAAGTGGTTTCCACTATCAGATCAAAGAAACATTCATACAGAATGGGGACTAGCTGTTCCTGATGGTTGGCAAATCACTGGTTTTAAAGAAGTCATCACGGATGAGGACGGGTCTCGCTATGAAGGAGAAAGATGGTTTCTTGGGGAATTAACTTAACCACAAGCGACAGAATTCGTTCATATGAAAAATTTAGCTAAGTGGAATTTATGATAAAGAGAATGGGTGGTGAAAAAAGGATGAAACTTCCGAATGGAATAACCGCTTTCCATGAGTCAAAAGAGATTCTGCCACCACAGATAGATGGGAAGCTGTTCAAACAAAGGTGCTATGAAGTAGCCTCCCGACACAGAGGGAGGGTGAGCGAGATTAAACATCCATCATACCCAGCAAATTTTTATAAGGCTCGAGTTGAGATGTTAAATGATGAATTTTATATTCTCCTAAATGAATATTATCCCTATCTTGCTTTTGCATCCGTTGTTGAATTTGGAAACATCCAATTTATCGACAACCCGACCCTTTGTGCGTCCTTTTCCCCTTACTATCAAGTATTAGGCACTAAAGAACTTCATGCTCCATTCAATCAAGATTTGGTGAACCAATCCGAATTAAATGATGCAGAGAAGAAGCAACTTCAGTATTGGAAGCCTGAAACAATTGGACAGATTATCTTTAATTACTGGGATTGAATTCGAAGCGTCATCAACATCGGAGTCTCAATTCTTTAATAATGAAGCGAAATTTTCATTATCAAGTTGAATGAACCATCTGCAGAGAATTTAAAAGGAGGAAACAAAGAATGAATAAAATGACGTTTTGGGGTCGGAATGACAAGGATGAACGGTTGTTAGTTGAGTGTATGTTAGGAGTGAAAACGGCTACTTGCACACCAAAAGTTTGGTACGATGCGCTGCCTGATGGAGAAGTACAAGGAGAGGTAGGAACTCGGTTTGACGTTTATACGAAAAAAGGGGTTCTAGCCTGTGCAATAGAAATTACCGAAATCCTTGAAATTCCTTTCGGTGAGATCACAGGAGAGATCGGCGAGAAAATCGCAAGTGGAGAGAACTCTACTTTGGATGAGTTTATCGACGACCATATCTTTTCTTGGAAAGAAGACCTTCTAAAAGAAGGGGTAGAATTAAACAAGGATACCGTTATTGTTGTCGAGTTTTTCAAACTCGTCGATTCTTACATTGATTTTAAACAACTAGGTCACAAAATTCAGGTTTTACTATAAAGCCTGTTTCTCAAACTTTGTCGTTTTTGATGCAAAGAATGATTGAATGACTAAGTCACAGGGACGCCCCGAATTTTCTTGTTTCACAGCATTTGTTCCACGGGATAGAAATGATTATTAGTGGACATTGCTTCCCTTTCAATGTTATCTTTAATAATTCCATCGATTTTTTGAAAAGAGTAGGAAAATGAAAAGCAATGTTAGAATAGTATAGTAAGAACAAGATGGAGCAATCTTGATTCAATCAAAATGGAACCAGAAATAAGATATGAACCTCAGTAGGGGAGGGGACGCAATGCAGGAAGCGGCGTTTATTACAAAAGCTCAACTCATAAAGAATGGTTTTCGTGGTTTGGAGAATGAGCGTGAATACGAAATTGTCGAGAGAATTGGGAAGGATACCGTTTATTCTGATTCATTCATTCAACCATCGTTTATTGTAAACAACTCTGGCGATCAACAAATTTTTTATAAGATTTATGGTGCGCCTAAATATTTTGCAGGATTATATAGTTTGTATGCAATCATCTCTGCTGCCAAAAAAATAGCGGACAGAGAAGAAAAGTTTGAAAGTCTTGAAGTGATTGATGAAACCGACTATCAAGAGATTCTGATTGAATATCTTCATGAAAGAGGACATCTTTCTGGCCTAGACCTCATTTCTACGATTGAAGAGGGAAGAATTAAGTTGGCTAAAAAGTTAAAAGATGATTTATTAGAAGAAGCGAAACAATATAACCTGATTGATAGTATCGATTTGTATTTATGAATGTTCAAGGATAGGCGAGCAGTTTTGAATTCTGCTTTGCCTATCCTTTTTCATTTTTGTTGTCAGGATTGAATGCAGCACAATAAAAAGGACCAAGAAGGTCCTTTCCTAACAATAAATGATGTATTAATCAGTGATCTTTTTGATCACAGCCATTTCCTTCCCAAATCGGTCACCATGGTCGATAAATCCTAAACTCGCGTATAAATGATGCGCTGCCACATTTTCAGGATGGTACCCGACAACGACTTTTTTCGCATTATGCATTTTGGCCATTTCTGAAATCAATAACTGTGTTGCCGCTTTAGCTAATCCCTTACCTTGGAATTCTTTATCAATCATGATTCGATATATCCAATACCCATCCAGTTCTTCTAGAACGGAATTGTACATCAAAAAGCCAACCACTTTTTCTCCAGCGTAAATCGCAAATGATTTTAATGAAGGTTCGAACTTCGACTGAGCGATTGAAATCGCATTCGGTACCATGTATTCTTCTTGTTCTGGTGCAACTTCTAGTAGACAACACTCATACCAATTGTCTGCATTTAATTCGACTATTCTCACATATTCTGTACTCATTCTTTTCCCCTTTCAAATATGGGGAAACGCTAAATATTTGTTAATTCGGCGCAATCCCCTTGTTTTCATTGCAAATCAGACAGGTTTTGTTTGTCATCATGAACGCCTCCTTTATCCACAATTGTCTAAAAAGAATCTTTCAACTTTTCATTATACCATTCTTACCATTAATTCTATATTTTAGGAATTTTAAAAATAAAGAAATTGGTGAATTTGCTTTTAAAAATGGGAAGGGAAATGGTTAAGGCATAAACTTAGTAGTTTCCTGTAGGTTTGCGTATAAAATCAGTTCCCTCCTAGTGATTTTTAAAAAATATGGTAAAATTGTTAAGGTTAAAGGAAAACACTACCAGAAAAAAATAGATTGACAGTTTTTTTTGATGGAGGTGAAATTTTTTGAAAAGACTTTTCAGGGGAATATTCCTAGCGTACTTTATTGTTATACTAACTGGTTGCATTGGAGAAGAATATGACTTTACTCCACCTACGGTAACACTAAATGACTCTTCATCCTTAAAGAACTTGGTGGAATTAGCAGAAGCCAATATTGATTGGCGAGGAGAAGAGGGTGAACCGCTAACGAAGGAAACTGAGGATGCTTTTGCCTTTGCAAAAGATCAAACGCCAGTTTCCATATCTTCCGGACAAAAAGTGGATATTGAGTTTGGTAGTCAAGATTTTGCCGTAGAAGAATTAGAAGTTTCAATGTGGAAACAAGATGAAGAAATGAAATTGGACGTGATGGACGGACGTTCCTTCTATTTTCCAGAAGAAAAAGGGGAATACGTGATTGTCTTAGATCTACGTTCAGACCGAGGAAAAGCTCAATATGTTGGGAATGCTGTTGTACAGTGATGAAGAAAAGCAGGTGAATTCTTTGAACAATCCCCTGCTTTTTATTATGGTCTTTTATGAATCAGGACCTTTTTTTTATGATATCTATGCGAAGTTGTTTTATTAAAAGTTCTAAAACTTTGTTTCTTTTAAATAAGCAAAGACCATCTTCGTTTATTGAGTATAATGGAGATCAAAGTTTATTAAGCAATAGCAGATAGGGAGAGAATGCAATGTTACAATCACTTATTTTTGATATGGACGGGACTCTATTTCAAACAGATAGAATATTAGAATTGTCACTTGATGATACTTTTAACCACTTACGGTCACTAAATTTGTGGGATGCCAACACACCAATTGATCAATACCGTGAAATAATGGGTGTTCCATTACCAAAAGTTTGGGAAACTTTGTTGCCTAATCATTCTAAAGAGGAAAGAAAACAAACGGATGCCTATTTTCTCGAAAGGTTAATTGAAAACATTAATAGCGGAAAAGGGGCTTTATATCCTAATGTAAAGGAAGTTTTCACGTACTTAAAAGAAAACAATTATGCCATTTATATAGCGAGTAATGGATTAGTGGAATATCTAAAAGCCATTGTGAGTTATTATCAGTTGGATCATTGGGTTACAGAAACCTTTAGTATTCAACAGATCCAAACGCTCGATAAAGGTGATTTAGTCAAAAAAATCATAAAAAAATACGACCTCACAAATGCAGCAGTGGTCGGCGATCGTCTATCTGATCTAAATGCAGCTAAAGATAATGGGTTGTTTGCAATAGGATGTAAGTTTGATTTTGCGCAAGAAGATGAACTTGCTCAGGCTGATTTTGTAATTGATGACTTAATGGAGCTAAAAACAATATTATCAAAGATTCATAACATCGCATCTTATTGAGATTAGCTATAGCAACAAACTAACGAAAAGAGCCGCCTTCATCATTAGAATTAGAGGACCAGCATAGGTTCCGGTACCTGAGGCAAAGATTTCTCTCTAATACTGCCCAGTGGACTATCTTAATTACCCAAAAGTCATTTAAATGAAACGTCAACGGCCTATTTTATGCCTAGCTAACAATTTTCTCTATTTTTTACTTGTTGATGTCCTGTTTGTCCGAGGAATAAAAAATAACAGGATTTTTGATCGACATCCTGTCATTTATCGACATTCTTAATTTAACTGATCCTACTCTCATGTGAGCTATGCGATGTGAGAAGATAACGCTCGATAAATTCAGCTAATCCATCCTGTTCGTGGTGACTTGTTACAAAATCAGCAGTTGCTTGAACTTGTTCACTAGCGTTCCCCATCGCGACCCCGGTGCCTGCATACTTGAGCATTTCTAAATCATTGGGGCCATCGCCAATTGCGACGACTTCATTTGGATGTAATCGGTAGTCATGAAGAAGGCTTTTAATGGCAGACCATTTGGAAACATTCGGGGCAACCAGCTCAAACCCATCATTCCAATTGATGACGTCTGCTTCGTTTTTAAATAAGGCCGAAAAATCATGGCTTGGGGCACCTGTTCGAACACTATACTTCAAAACATCTCCGTAATTGGCCTCTCGTAAATCACCCACATACCTTGGCGGAATTCGCCCTACATTTGTCCAGTATTCGATTTCTTCATTGATTTCTTTACAATAAAGGCCATTTGCGGTATGAATTAAAACATTACAAGAGTTTGCAGCGGTAAGGTGATGAAAACGCTCTTCGTTAAGGTGGACCGTTCTCGTTTGCAAAGCTCTTCCTGACTTAGCATCGTGAATCGCAGCACCGTTTAAACAAATCATTGGCGTTCGCAAACCGAGTTCTTGATGATAAGGGGAGGTGACTTCGTAATGTCGACCTGTCGCAAGGAAAACCTGAAACCCTTTACTCAGGAGCTGATCAATCGCCTCCATATTTCGTCGAGAAATCCCGTTCGAAGCTGTCAATAACGTCCCATCCATATCAATAAACATTGCTCGTATCTTCAATAATATTGCCTCCTCATGAGTTGGTACACCTATCCTAGCATCTGGATATTAAAATCTTGTAAACTCAGTGTACGGATTTAATAAAGTTTCTCACGAAGAGGGGAAAGGAAGGATGATTCATTATTACAACCCCATTTTGAAGGAAAAGTGGTTCGTTGATATAGGGTGATGCTTTTAAGAATAGAATGAGATGTAAATTTATTAACTCTTATAAAAGTTTCTAGGTTGAACAGTTAATTTTTGAGATCGTTCTTGAATGTCTACTTGCAGGTGATGAAATTTGCCGACATGAAAAAGACCCTGAACTGTGAGCTTTAATTCTGGAATAACCGGTAACGCTAAAAAGGATAATGTTAGAAATGGATTAAATTTACCGTTAACGCCAAGTTCTCTTAAGGAATCATTGAGGTTCAATAGTTTCTTATAGACTTCGGTGTAAGGTAATGGGGAAATGAGCCCACAAATCGGTAAGTCTAACGATGCTAAAATCGCTCCATCTTTCACGACAATTAATCCACCTTGTCGCTTTTTTAGTTCAGAAACTGCCAAAAGAATGTCTTCGTCGTTTTCTCCACAGACAATGAGATTATGAGAATCGTGCGAAACCGTTGAAGCGATGGCACCCGCTTTTAAGCCAAGTCCTTTGACAATCCCGAGCCCGATTTTGCCTGTCAAATGATGCCGCTCAATCAGGGCAATTTTCATGAGATCCAAACTAGGGGAGGGTTGAAAAAATCCATCGGCATCAATATCCACTTGAGCGATCTGATGGCGTGTTGTTAGACTGTTTGGAATCACTTTAATCACGTTTGCATATTGTCCAGACATGGGGATGGCGAGATCATCACGACAGATGTCAAAAAAGGTGACGGTTTCAGATAAATCAGCTTTGTTGCTTTTCATTGATTTGGTTGGTTTTAAATAGGTACCATCTCTCACCACAACCTCCCCATCTTTCATGACGTGGGTAATCTTCATTTCTCTTAAACTGTTCACTAAAAGTAAGTCAGCTTTATAGCCTGATGCAATTGCACCACGATCTTCCAATCCGAAGCATTCAGCTGCATTTAATGTCGCCATTTGAATCGCTGTAAGGGGATCCAGTCCAGAAGCAATGGCCAGTTTGACATTATAATCGATGCTGCCTTCTACGAGGAGGTCATCTAAATGTTTATCATCAGTGACGAAGAGGCAGCGGCGAGAATTTCGTTCATTTACTACCTCAATAATGTTCATTAAATCCTTTGCGACCGTTCCTTCGCGAATCATGAGGTACATGCCTTTTTGCAGTCGGCCCTTTGCTTCTGCGGCCGTTGTGCACTCGTGGTCTGTTCGAATCCCTGCCGCCATATAGACATTTAAGTCATTTGCCGATAAGCCTGCAGCGTGGCCATCGATTTTTTTACCAAGAGAAGAGGTTCTGCCTACCTTCTTAAGCATCTCTACTTCGCCATTAAGAAATGCAGGGAAGTTCATTACTTCAGCCAACCCAAGAACTCGGGGATGATCAAAAAAGGGTTCCAAATCGTCCATGGATAGTTTTGCCCCTGATACCTCGAATTCCGTTGCGGGAACGCAAGAAGGAAGCATGACGAAAAGATCAAAGGGGAGATCTTCCGATTGGTCAAGCATATACTGAATGCCAACGATTCCTGCAACGTTTGCCATTTCATGCGGGTCTGTAATCGCAGTTGTAACACCGTGCATCAGGAGAACTTTGGCAAACTCTTGTGGGGTGACCATGGATGATTCTACATGAACATGGCCATCAATCAATCCAGGGGAAATGTAGGATCCATGGGCATCGATGATTTGATGAGCTTCAAAACTTCCTATCCCAGCAATATACCCATCCACAATGGCTACATCGCCTTCAATGATCTCCCCATTGAATACATCAATGATTTTCCCGTTTCGGATCACGATATCAGCTTTTTCCCTTCCAGCAGCAACGGCAACCCTACGTGCGATACAATCTACCATGATCGTTCACTCCTTTAATAGATTAATAGGAAACTTTTTGAGTTGAACGTTGCCATGCTTGAAAAGGGGAATCTTCCATTTTTATTTCCAATTTGGTCATTGGAATCTGCCTTTCTTTATGAGGAATCAAGAGCTGTTCATAGATGAATTGGTCCTCAAAGCCAATTTTTGCCGCTTCTTCTTTTGTGGAGGAAAAATACACAGCCTTTGGCCGAGCCCAGTAAATGGCACATAAGCACATTGGGCATGGTTCACAACTTGTATAAATTTCACAGCCTTCCAGTTGATAGAATTTAAATAATGACAAGCTTCCCGAATAGCTTGCACTTCAGCATGAGCAGTAGGGTCCTTTAATTTCGTTACATGATTTTGTCCAACGCCAATAATTACCCCATCTTTCACAACAACCGCACCAAAAGGCCCACCCGTATTCGCATTCACATTATCCAGTGCAAGCTGTACAGCCAACTGCATAAAAACCACGATAAAATTCACTCCCATGCATACAAATTGTTTTTTTTACATCATATCCCTTATTTACAGCCAATTAAATAAAGATGGAAGGAAATATGACATCACTTTTTGCATGAAAAGTCACAGGGACACCCCGAATTTTCTTGTTTCACAAGAATGTTCCACGGGTGTAAAAGTTAGGTAGTAGCTGTTGCCTGAAAGAGGTCAAATTCTTTCAGGCATAAGAATGGGAACACTCATTATTTGCAAAGGAAAGATGGAAAGGCCATTATTTATCTTCTGCAATTTTTCTTCGGTTGGGGGCAAGTGGTGGCTGCTCTAACCATTTGTTTTTTGTCATAATATTGAACCACTCTTTTGTCACGAGTAAATTTTTCATTATGATTTTCTCATAAGTCAGGACTAAGTCTGTTCTCATGGCGGATGCAAGCCCCGTCCCGTGATAAGCTTGTGAACTTTGCAGTAAGAATCCAATGTGGTACATCATCAGCTTTTCTGAAAAAGGAGCGTCCTGAGAAGTGGTCACCTCTGATTCCCATGACATTGGGCTCGGCAATTGATCTTGATGCAATATTTTCCCTAATGCTTGAATTTGCTGATCTGAGACTTCTTGTGTACTTAATAAAAATTTTCGAACCTCTTTTGATTTCACAACTTGACTAAAACCTATAGAAAGAGTTTTTTCTAGAATCTTCTTTTTTAAATTAAACGATATCCCGATCATTTCTGTAGCTGCCAAAGGGCGTTGGTCCTTAAATAGGCCATCTAAAAACTGTGATCCTGAAATAAATTCGGGGTTTGCTTCAGGATAAAAAATTGGGGCTTTTTGGAAGTGTCCTTTCTCTAGTAATAATTCGATGGTTTGGTGATACATTCTTTTTCCGTCATTGTCACAGGAATCATAAAACTCTCGTAAATCTTTTCGTACAGATGAACTAAATGCGGTCGTGTGACCAATTAATCCATGAAGGGTCATGATGTGTAAATAATGTAGGCCAAAAATGTCTGAAAATAATCTTTTTGTTCCACGATTAAGATCTGCCTCCGAAAAACCAATTGGAATAGGAAAGCCTTCATTTTCAATAAAAGTAGCAATCTGTTTTTTCTGCTTGGCAAACGTTTTCGTCGCATCCTCGAAAAGTGCCTTTATCTCTTCATCCTCAACAATAGACAGCATATATCGATTGACAACATCAACCGCTGTCCCATTAACATACTCACCCCACAGCGTTCCAATCTCAGCTGAAGTAAGTTTCAAATCCTCTTTATCCATCAACCAATCCACCTTTACAAAACATTCATATGGCTTAGTATGTGCAGAAAAGTGTCGAAAAAGTCACAGGGACGCCCCAGGTTTTGTCGAATAAATTCTTGGGCCTTCTCATTCATAAAGGATTTTTCAATGAATGTGGTGAATATTTTCTGTTAAAGTAGTGATGGCAGCAGTATACTTCGAAATCTAACCATTTCAATACTATGAAAGAAGGGATCTATTCCAATATGGATTCGAAATTAATTCTTGTAGAGGGTTTACCTGGGTCTGGGAAATCAACCACTGCCAGGCTCGTTCATGAACTCTTAACGAAACACAATTTGGATGTTGAGTTGTTTTTAGAAGGGAATCTGGACCACCCAGCCGACTACGATGGTGTCTCTTTTTTTACTGAATATGAATTCCACCAATTATTAACGAAAAGCGGGCAATATAAGGAACTTTTACTTGAGACAGTAACCGAAAAAGGAGGTCAATTTTTCTTGCCTTATAGAAAGATCATGAATGAATACGGTAATCAGTTTCAACAGTTTCCCGATGAACTCCTTTCCACTATTTTTAAAAAGGATCTCTATGAATTGCCATTCGAACAAAATCGAGATCTGATCATTCAAAAATGGGAGGAATTTGCGACAAAGGCGACAACTGAAAACAAAACATATATTTTTGAATGCTGTTTCATTCAAAATCCGATCACGATTGGTATGATCAAATACGGAGTAACAGAAGAAAAAATCTTCGATTATGTGATGAGATTGGAAAAAACAATTGAAACACTAAATCCGGTTTTATTTTATATCGAACAAGAGGATCTGGAATCTTCATTTAAAAAAGCGGTGAACGAACGACCGAAGATATGGTCAGAAGGGTTTATTGAATACTATACGAGACAAGGTTATGGGAAGCAACATAGCTACGAAGGACTAGACGGAACGATTCAAGTTTTACGAGCAAGAAGAGAATTAGAATTAAAGATTTTAGATCGTTTGGATTTGAAAAAAGTGAAGCTAAATTACTCACATTAAGATGGAAACTTATAAGAAAGCAATCAATGAAAATTCAAAAGAAATATGTTAACGGGGAGAGATATCTTCAACTTACTCTCTATAGTTATAAACCAAGAATAGGTGCGTCACAAAGACGCGCCTATTTTTGTTTCGGTGCTTGTGTGAATGAAAACGATATGTACATACGAAGGACAGAACAAATGGAATTTCAGTCGTGGTAATATAGTCTATGAGGAGGGGAAGCAAGTGATCGATGAATTAAAAAAGATCGTGAAAAACTCAGATGAAGAAGAAGTAAAATCCCTTTTGTATCACATGTTTTTACATATCCATCGAGCGGAAGAAATCGAGCAATATTCAGAGAAACAAACAGTTTTAGATTTGAAGCGAATCTATCATGACTTTTTAAATTATAAACAGAATCAATCTATTAGACGAGATACGCAATATAAAATTGTTCATCTCGTATTTGGCGACTCGCCTGCTGGAGGCTTAAAATTAGCATTAAAAGAGATGGGGGTGCAAGATGAGGAAAAGGTAGTCCCTTTTTCAGATATTTTTTCAGTCGGACCCGTTTGGCGATTGCATGAAAAGGAAGGGCTCAGCAACAGATATGAATGGCTGAAAAACCATATAAATATGGATGATGAAGTTTTAGACTACTACCAAGAAAGCTTCAATCAAACTCTTATAGAGCTGAATGACATCCCACTAGATGCCCCAATCATCATTTGGGTTGGGGAAAATGCGCATGAACAAACGGCTTTAAGATATGTTTTAAATCAATTAAAAAACAAACCAAACGATTTTTTCATTATGAATACAACTACGGAATATAAAAGTTTATTTAATATTCCTGATCGTGATTTTTCACCGTTACATACAGGAGAAATCTCACATGATCAAATGAGAATAATCTATGAAAAATCAAGAACACAAAACGCCGTGACTCCCAAAGAACGGCAACGATTGGAAAAAGAATGGGAGCAGTTATCCTCAAAACAAGAAGTGTTAAGAGTCTGGAAAAACCATGAAATTCATAGTGTGGATGAATCTTACTTCGACGATTATTTAGTCGATACTGTTCGAAAAATACATACGAAGAGAAAAAATCATGATTTCATCAAATCAGCTCGTCTTATTGGAGAAGCCATGGGGCATATTCCACAATATATCGGCGACCAGTTTTTGGAGTACCGAGTCAGACACCTGATTGTGAATGGCCAATTTGAAATAAAAGGTGTGCCAAAAGCAATGAGGTATTATAGTGTAAGACTTCTCTAGGGATGAAGAGAAAGATACCTGTCATGAATTGGAGTAACTAAATGAACGAATATACAATTAAACCGAAAGAGAGCTTTCCTGAGAAAATCGGGGAACTCGTATGGATGCTAGAACATGTAAGAGAAGTGACATTGCAGGAGGTTGCGACCTTAACGCAGAGTGAATTAGATTTTTTACCAAGCGATGGTGCCAATTCAATTGGTTCACTTTTGGTTCATATTGCGTCAATTGAGTTCGTTTATCAAGTCATCTCGTTTGAAAATAGAGATTTAACAAAAGGGGAACACTCGAAGTGGGGGACCGCATTGGAATTAGGAGACCGAGCAAGAGACGAGATTGTACATCATCCACTCGACTATTATTTAAAACATCTAGCACAAGTTCGCGAGAAGACAAGAACATTACTAAAATTAAAAAACGATCAATGGTTATATGAAGAGGAATGGTATTGCTTATAACCATTATTATTTATGGTTTCACGTAATGGAGGATGAAATCAATCATCGTGGACAGATTCGAAGTATTAAGAGATTATTAGGAAAATAACTCGAAATTTT
>Ga0182742_1001021_pt1 | contig 38418 bp, 33 predicted proteins | sample eDN5th37CBELigMG_FD_128880 | JGI IMG/M metagenome (GOLD analysis project Ga0182742, IMG submission 128880) | Enriched Miracle-Growth compost microbial communities from Emeryville, California, USA - eDNA 5th pass 37_C BE-Lig MG (version 2)... ... | reverse complement strand
CTCTCCACCAGTTGCCTGTCAGCTACGAGGCGACTTGGCTCTTACCTCGGTTGGACTTTCACCAACTAGCAATTAACGGCTTGCTGGGCGCGCTGGCCGCTAAAAGCGGGTTCCGCCTTTTCCATTGCGCCTGGGTCAAGATCCCAAATGCCTTCCGCTTTTTTCTCCTTTTTCCTCGACCAACTGTTAGTTGTCGACCAATCTTGATTTCGTGGGCTTCTCAAGAAGTTTGCTTTGATAATCAAAAAAGACGCTTCCACAGGGAGCGTCTTGGTCATTTTTTTAAAAGAACATATGTTCGTTTTCTCGTACAATCAAAGTAGGAGCTAGTATCCTTAACATCTATACTATTAGTTTAATTCAGACAAAAGAAAAAGTCTATATTTTGTAAGAAATTTGCTCTATAGTTTTTTTACCTGGCCGGGAATCTTCACAAATGGGGGGCATAGATGCAAATTCGCTTATGGAATAACAACCTGAAAGTCCGTTTATTCGGAGAAGCGCTGTTCAATATGCTGTTTTGGATGTACTTTCCGTTCATAACGGTCTATTTTGGTGCAGCATTGGGCAATCATATCGCAGGCATTCTGATGACGATACCGCCGATCTTCAGCCTGGTGGGGAGTCTGCTCGGTGGAGCATTGACGGATCGAATGGGAAGGCGCCCGGTTATGCTGATGGGTGCAGGTCTGCAAATGGGGATGTTTGTCTTGTTTGCGGTCTCGCCATCGCATTGGATCGATTACCTCGCGTTTATCGGCATTGGGGTGGGAGGAGCCATCTATCGGCCTGCGAGCTCCGCTATGGTCGCTGATCTGGTTCCTGCAGAAAACCGTCGGGAGATTTTCGCGACCTTTATGACCGCCAATAACATTGGTGCTGTTCTTGGTCCCGCTCTTGGCGCCATTTTTTTCTTCCATTACAGGCAAGAGCTGTTGTGGACCTGCGCATTGGTCACGCTTCTGTATTTGATAGCGATCTATTTCATCGTTCATGAAACATTGCCGCATTCGGAGAAAAACAAGGTAGGCTCCAGCTCGATCACCGATGTATTCAAGGAGCAATGGAAGGGATACGGCATTATTTTTCGCGACAAAGTGTTTCTCATCTATACCTTGGCAGGCATCTTTGCCCTGGTACCGATTATGCAATTGGATCTCTACTTTCCCGTATATGTGATCAATGAAGTTCCTGCCCAAGCATTGTTCACCTGGAATGGTAATTCCCTGATGCTGACAAGTACGGAGATATACGGGTGGCTCCTTGGATTTAACGGGCTTTTATTCGTTCTATTTATCCTTCCGGTGACGAAATGGTTCCACAATTGGAAAGAGCGTGATGTGTTCATTTTGTCATCATTGCTGTCAGGAGTAGGCACATTTGCCTTGGGACTGAACACGAATTTTTGGTTCCTGTTTTTCGTCACCATCATCTTCACATTTGGCGAGATGGTTCGCTCTCCGGTGACACAGAGCTTCATCAGCCGCTATGCCCCGGAGCATGCGAGGGGACAGTACATGGGAGCCGACAGCCTGCAAGGCACCATCGGGAAATTTTTGGCCCCGGTGACGGTTTTCCTGTCCAACTGGATGACACCCATGGGGATATTCAGTATTATCCTGGCGTTTGCCTTGATCAGTGTCGTGTTGTACATCCAGTTATTTCGTATCTATAAGGAGGAGCAACCGAATTAGCGGATCAGGGCTACTCCCAGCCGATAGAGCCAATGCTTCAGCTCGCGCTCGTCCATCGGAGCCAGCGGAAAGCGCACGGCAGGCCGGCGCTCGATGTCGGCCGGCTCGTCTGGGACGCGGAATGCCTGCCCAGGTGTCAATTCCAAGCCGTCTTCACGCAGGTAGGAGATGACTCTGTTTTCAAGTGCCGCCGCATGGGCAGTCGGTTCTCCCCACTCGATCCAGGTATTGAGTCCGCCGATAATCGGATACATGCGGGCATGCGCAGGCAGTGCGTGATGTTTTTCTTTCCAGACAAATTGAAAACGGGATTGGAACAACGCCCGCCTGTCAGCCAGATACACATCTCCGAACCAGGTGTCATCCAAAAGCCGAACGGCCGCATCGACGACCAGCAGGGAAGGCTCGGCACCAGTCATGGCGACGAGTTGCCGATTGCGCTCCAGCTCCTCCGTATCCAGATCTGAGGGAAGCATCAAGACGCCCAGCTGCAGATCGCGTGCCAGCGTTTTGGAGAGCGAGTGCAAATAGTAGACTTGCACGGACATTTGCTCTTGCAGCGCCATCTGGTAGAGAGTCAGGCTGGGACGCTGGAACCACAGATCGCCGTAGTGGTCATTTTCGACCAGCCTCACATTGTGGCGGGACGCCCATTCGAGCAGCTCCTCCTTGCGCTTTCGGGAGTAGCTGATGCCCGTCGGAAAATGATAATGCGGGTTGGCGAGAATCCAGTTGGCGGGATAATGCTTCTGTTCCTCCTCCAGCGCTTCGATGGAGATGCCTTCCTCGTCCATGCGAATCGGCCGTACCGTGATTCCGCATTGACTGAGCAGACGCAGAAAAACTGGATAGGAGTACTCTTCCACGTATACGACATCGCGCGGCGTCATTGCTCTCTGTGCGAGGAACGCAAATCCGCTGGTGCTGCGGTTGAACAGCATGACTCTCTCGGGAGCATGCGGCAGGCCGCGCCGTGTCAGGTGGTTGGCAAACACCCTGTCCGCCTTCGCACGGCGGATTTTTTTCTGTGCAGAAGGCTCATCCAGCACGGTCAGGCTTTCGTAGAACGCGCTGCGCAGGCGTTTGACCAGCTCTTCGCCGGGACGCGGCGAGGAATCGGAGAAGGAGGCGATCGGAATATCCGTCAGCGGAAGACGGTTCTCCATTCGGGCTTCCTTCGCATGTACTGTCAAATAGTAGCCTTTTCCGTGGACAGCTTCCAGCCAGCCTTCTGCGGCCAAATAGTCATAAGCCTTCTTGACCGTCTCCAGGGAGCAGCCGCTGGCGGTTTTCATCTCGCGCAGTGAAATCAGTTGTTGTCCGTCTACGAGAAAAGCGCCACGCAAAATAGCCGTTTGTAACTGTTCGGCGAGTTGTACGTATATAGGCGTATGGGATTGTTTATGGAAATGAAACGAGAAAAAAGGGCGGTTGGCCATCTGGGCTCGCCTCCATTCATGTCGAAAAATAGCAGTCATCATCAGCATTATAGCGGAAAGCCTGCGGGAAGGGATAGGGGAGAAGGCGAAAATCTTCCGGCTCGGTCAGCGCAGGAGGCATCCGCTCCCGGAACATGGTATCATGATGCAAGAAAAGTCGTGGGTCGAGGAGATGAGAATATGAGCACACAAGAGCACAAGGCGCAGGCGCCAAAACAGGTAGGGTGCATGGTGATTACGGTTTCCGATACGCGGACAGCAGAGACGGACAAAAGCGGGAAGCTGATGACCGAGCTGCTGGAAGAGGCTGGACATCGGCGCATTCGCTATCAGATCGTCAAGGACGAGCCGTCTGAGGTGATTGCTGCTATAGAGACAGGGATACAGGATCCGCAGGTGCAGGTGATTCTGTTAAATGGCGGAACCGGAATCTCTCCTCGTGACAACACTTTTGAAGCGGTATCCGGACTCTTGGAAAAGGAAGTGCCGGGATTTGGCGAATTGTTCCGGATGCTGAGCTACACAGAAGACATCGGTTCAGCCGCGATGCTGAGCCGGGCTGTAGCCGGAACGCGCCAAGGCAAAATGATTTTCTCGACACCGGGCTCTACGGGTGCGGTTCGTCTGGCAATGACAAAGCTGATCGTGCCGGAATTGGGGCATGTCGTGCGTGAACTGAATCGGTAGGTCAGAATTGCTCCCTTGACCTTGTATGTGGTACTGTTACGACAGGGATTTGATCGGCAATGCCCCAACAGCAAGGAGAAAAGCGAGATATTTGCCGAAATGTGCAAGGAGAGTAGCCTAAAAATGAAAATTGTACTTTCAACGTTAAACGCGAAGTTTATCCATTCATCACTTGCCTTACGCTATTTGCGAAGCTATGCCAGGCCGTCTTTTCCACAGATCGAGCTGGTAGAATATACGATTAACGATGTGACGATGAATCTTGTCGCGGATTTGTACAAGCGTGAGCCGGATGTCGTCGCCTTTTCCTGTTATATCTGGAACATTCGCGAGACGCTTGATGTCGTTCGCAATCTGAAGAAGGTGCGTCCCGACTTGCCGATTATCCTGGGTGGGCCAGAGGTCACCTATGATGCCGATCACTGGATGAAAAAACATCCCGAAATCGATGTGATCGTGATCGGAGAAGGGGAACAGACCATTCTGGAGCTGCTGCAAGCCTATCAAAAGGCGAAAGAGACCGGACAGCCTCCTGCGCTGCGCGATGTAAATGGCATTGCCTACCGCGACGAGGAAGGGATCGTTCGTTTTTCCATGCCGCGTGCCCAGATCGAGGATCTCGATTCGATTCCGTCCCCGTACGAGGATGATCTGGATGAGCTGAACAACCGCGTCGTCTACTTCGAGGCTTCCCGAGGCTGCCCTTTCAAGTGTCAATACTGCTTGTCCTCCATTGAAGACGGGGTGCGCTACTTCAGTCTGGAGCGGGTAAAAGCTGATCTGCTGCGCCTGATCAACCATGGTGTGAAGACGATTAAATTTGTCGACAGGACGTTTAATATCAATAAAAAATATGCGCTGGAGATCTTTCAGTTTTTGATCGACAACCATCGCGGAACCGTGTTCCAGTTCGAGATTACCGCCGATATTTTGCGTGCGGACGTCCTTGATTTCTTGACCGAGAATGCACCTCCCGGGATCTTTCGCTTCGAGATCGGGGTTCAGTCGACCAATGATGAAACCAATCGTCTCGTGCAGCGGATTCAGCGCTTTGACAGGCTTTCGCGCACAGTGACGCAGATCAAGGAGTCGGGGAAAATCGATCAGCATCTCGATTTGATCGCCGGCTTGCCGGAGGAGGATTACCACTCCTTCCGCAAAACGTTCAACGACGTGTTTGCCCTGCGGCCGGAGGAGCTGCAGCTTGGATTTTTGAAAATGCTGCGCGGGACAGGCGTGCGCGCTCGCGCTGCCGACCACGGCTATGTCTACATGGATGAAGCTCCTTATGAAATCCTTGGGAACAACGTGCTTTCCTTTGCTGACATGCAAAAAATCAAACGTGTCGAGGACGTTTTGGAGAAATACTGGAACGATCACCGCATGGACTACACCTTGGAATGGCTGTTGACCCATGTGTTCGAGACGCCTTTTGACTTTTTTCAGTCCTTCGGCGACTACTGGGAGAACCAGGGGTGGAGTCGAATCGGGCATCAGTTGGAGGATTTGTTTACCCGCTTGCTCAGCTTCCTGGAATTCAGCGGTGTAGAGGGTCTTGAACACATCCTCAGCTTGATGAAATTCGATTACCTGCGCAATCAAAAACATCGGCCACGCAAACTGTGGTGGGATGACGTGCTGGAAAAGCAAGAGATGCAGCAGGTTTATGGGCTTGTCCAGCAACAGGCTGGCCGCTTGCGCCACGACTTTGCCGAACATGCTGCGACCCAAAAGGATTACTTCAAACATACCTTGAGCGCCAAGGTATCCTTTGATATCGAGAAGTGGATCAAAACAGGAGAACGCATCGAGGGTTCCTACATCCTCGTCTTGTATTATCCGTACAAAGATGAGCAGGGGAATGCGTTTGTCGTGGTAGAACAGGACATGAGCGTGGCACACTAAGGAGACATAGGCCTTACAACCATCACGCTTCATTAGAATCAGGGTGCATACAAGCCGCTCGCTCTCTTACGGATGAATGCAGACTAGCGGCGAAGATAGGGGATTTTGCCGGATGGAAGTTAACCTTCTGATGTCGATCATAGAACAATACGGTTATTTGGCCATCTTTTTTCTTCTGTGGCTCGGAATCGTAGGATTGCCAATTCCGGATGAGCTGGTAGTAGCGACGGGGGGATTTTTGGTTTCCATTGGAATCCTGAACCCCGTCTACTCCTTTTTGACAGCTTATCTAGGAGTGGCATCTGGGTTGACGATCGGGTTTTTGCTGGGAAAATATTTTGGGAAACCTATACTGGGCTGGTTGTCTAAAAAAGAGAAAATGAAGCACAAGGTGGAGCAGGCGACAGCGATGCTGGAAAAACATGGAACTACCGCGCTGTGCATCAGCTACCTGTTTCCTGTCGTGCGTCATCTGGTGCCGTATCTGGTCGCGATGGGCGGAATGTCGTATCGCCGCTACGCGCTGCTTTCCTATCCGATCGGGTTGGTCTGGACCTTTGCTTTTTATCTGATAGGATACATCTTTGGACGAAATGTCGAAACCATCATTGGCATGATTCGTTCTTATGGGGCTTACACCCTGTTGATTCTGGTCGTAGTTGTGGGAGTTTATCTGCTGGTACGCAAGCTTCGCGCCCGGACCTCCCAAGCCAAAGGAGAGTAGAGAATGGTACAGGCACAATGGCGGCGTCACCGCAGAAATCGCAATCTTACGCTGGGAGCGGCATTGCTTTTGATGGCGGCAGGCTTTCTCCCGGTTATACCCATCTGGGTGTCCGTTGCCGGGTTCGCTCTCGTCAATGTGTACGCTTGGGTGCTGATGGCGTGGGACAAGCAGCAGGCGATCCAGCATCGCTTTCGCATCCCGGAGGCGAGCCTCTTGCTCGCGGCTGCGCTCGGAGGCGGGACAGGGGCGCTTCTCGGGATGTTTGTCCATCGCCATAAGACCAAGCATCTGCGGTTTGTCCTTTTGGTCCCTCTTTTTACACTAATCCAAATTTTGCTGCTAGTCTATCTCTGGATAGATGCATAGGGCACGGGTAGAGATTTCTACCTGTGCTCTTTTTATATTTTTAGACACCCTGAAATTTTGATCGGATAACTTTACCATCCCCGGGTAAACTAACCTACAACTCAATCGACTTTCGTGGACGTGAGAGGAGGAGGTTGTTTGAGCCAATTCTGGAATGCCTGGAACAAACGGAAGGATAGACTTCGCAATCAGACGCTTGAGCAGCATGCCAATAAAAGTATGGATAGCGTCAAAGACAGTCCCGTGACCTCTGTATTGGAGGATAATATAGTATTGATCGAACAGCAGTTTGGAAAAAGCGATGATCTCGTGGTGCGCAGATTTCAGATCACAACCGGTAAAGACGCTGCTGTCATATTTCTGGATGGGATGGTTGACCGGAATGTCATCAGTGATTTTGTCATTCGCTCATTGACGACAGAGAACGTCACATACCTATCGCCTGCTAGCAATGAATTGGAGACAACGAATCAATTGCGCCAGATCGTTCGCAATATCTTGTCGGGTAATTCAGTTTTGTTCATAGATGGAAGCACAGAAGTCTATCTGATCAATTCCAGGGGCTGGGATCGCAGAAGCGTGATGGAACCGCAGACAGAGTCGGTGGTGCGGGGACCGCGAGACGGATTTACCGAGACGCTTAGCGTCAATGCGGCGTTAATCCGCTTTCGCTTGAAAGACCCGAATCTGCGTGTCAAGCACTTGATCGTTGGTCAACGTACGCAAACGGATGTATTTGTGATGCATATCGATGGGGTTGCCCATCCCCCGATCGTAGAGGAAGTAATCAGGAGAATCGAAAACCTGAATCTGGATGCTATATTGGAAACCGGCTATATCGAACAGATGATTCAGGATCATCGGTACTCGCCTTTTCCTCAAATACAGAATACGGAACGACCTGACAAAATCGTAGCCAATTTGCTCGAGGGAAAAGTGGCCATCCTCGTCGATGGGACTCCCTTCGTGCTGATTGCACCCGCTGTTTTGTCCCAGTTTTATCAAAGCCCGGAGGATTATTACGAGCGTTTTTACATCGCCTCCTTGATTCGCTTCATTCGGGTCATCAGCATATTGATCGCCTTGCTGCTGCCATCGTTGTACATTGCTTTCAGCTCCTTTCATCCAGAGATGATTCCCTCACGCCTCGTTATTGCGATGGCTGCTGGACGTTCCACAGTTCCATTTCCTTCCTTGGTCGAAGCGATGTTTATGGAGATTGCGATCGAGATATTACGGGAAGCCAGTGTCCGCCTGCCGGGACCGATCGGACCGACCATCGGCATTGTAGGTGCCTTGGTTGTCGGAGAAGCTGCTGTTTCGGCGGGATTGGTCAGCCCAGTCATGGTCATCATCGTGGCGGTGACGACGATTGGCTCATTTGCTTCTCCCAGCTACAGTGCAGCCATCGCGATCCGCATGCTGCGCTTTCCTGTCATGTTCATGGCTGGGTTGTTCGGATTGTACGGGATTATGCTGTTTATCATTGTCATGCTTGTCCATCTGTCCTCGATCAAGTCCTTTGGCGTTCCGTATCTGTCTCCGATCAGTCCGCTCAATTTGATGGGGATGCGTGATTTATTCCTGCGGTTCCCGCATCATCTCATGAAGTTACGTCCATCCATGTTTCGGGTGCATGACAAAATACGCATGAGGGAGGATGACCAGTCGTGAAGAGACAGGACAACGGCACGCCGCGGTACGGCTTCACCACCTGGCAGCAGACCTGCCTGATCACCAGCACGTTGATCGGGGTAGGGGTACTTACGCTGCCCAGGACTTCGAGCTCCCGATTGCTTGAGGCGGGGTGGATGGCTCCGTTGGTTGGATCACTGGGCGCTTATATCTCCATCTGGATGATCGCAAAATTAAGCCGCCGTTTTCCTGGAATGACCTTTGTTGAATACAGTCCCTTGGTTTGGGCTTCGAAGGAATCGCCAAAGCTGGGAAAACTTCTCAGCATTCCCTGGATTTTCGTATACTTGTCCTTTATCTACGTGGCGACCGGGATGGTTTCCCGCATCTTTGGCGAAGTGGTGGTTACTTCTGTCCTGCTGAATACTCCTTTGGAAGTCATCATGATCACGATGTTTTTGCTAGCCTTTTTCTTGTCCCTGCACGACGTGGATGTAGTGGCTCGTGTCAATGAAATCCTCTTTCCACTCATTATTTTTCCGGTGCTCTTCATCGCCATAGCCTCCTTCCAGAAAGCAGACTGGAGCTATCTCTTTCCGCTGATTCGAGTATCCGGAAAATCAATCTTCGAAGGGGCCTACGAAGCGGTCTATTCTTTTTCCGGTTTTGAAATCATGCTGATCTTCTATGCGTTTACCCAGCATAATTCCGGAAAAGAAAAAGCGGGCTTTGTGGGAATCCTGATGACGATGGTGGTCTACACCTTGATTGTCGTGGCGGGTATTACTGTATTTGGATATGAAGAGCTGCAACGCTTGACCTGGCCGACGCTCGAATTGGTCAAAACGACGCAGGTGCCAGGACTGATCCTCGAAAGGCTGGAATCGGCCTTTCTGGCAGTCTGGGTTGCGGCCGTCTTTACGACTGTTGCCAATGCGTATTACGCCGTCATATACGGTTTGCGCCAATGTTTCAACAAAGGGATGGTCTTTCAGAGAATAGCCTCGGCATTCTTGTTTATTCCCCTGTTTTTCATCGCATTGATCCCGCAAAACATCGTGGAAATATTTCAGATCAGCTCGTATATCGGCATAGGCAACCTAGTCTTGAATCTCGGGGTGCCCACCATTTACTGGATTGTTCTGTTTCTACGGGGCAAGGCAGGGATTCCAAAGGAGCGGAAGGCGGATGGATAAACGATGGAGTTATCTCTGCCTGCTTCTCCTGTGCCTTTCCTTTCTGGCCGGGTGCTGGGACCGAAGAGAGTTGGAGGAGAGAGCCTCGGTTCTGGCAATCGCTATTGATGCGGGCGGAGAAGATGAAGAACGATACCGGGTGACCGTGCAGATCCCTATCCCGATCAAGATCGCAGGGAGCAGCGGACAGGGAGGCGGCGGGAATTCGAATGCCGTCAAGGTCATGAGTGTGACCGGGCGCACAATAACGGATGCGACCAATAATCTCCAGCTTCGTTTGAACCAGCGGTTGTTTTTGGGACATACGCGCGTAGTTGCCATAAGTGAAGAGATAGCCCGGGAAGGCATTGAAGATATTCTGGACGGTTTTCGCCGCGAAGCGCTGATTAGACGCTTGCTCTGGCCCATTATCGTAAAGGGAAAGGCGTCGTCCCTTTTGGAGATAAAGCCGCAACTGGCGCAGATTCCGGTCGTTTTCATCATGGATCTGGTAGAGAACGGGAGGAAAATGGGAACCATCCCCGACAAAACGTTGGGAGATTACCTCAACGAAACCTCGAATAAGTCGATGCAGCCTTTCCTCAACTATGTAGAAGCGACGAAACGAGAAGTGAAATGGATCGGGACCGCTATTTTCCACGATCATAAAATGGTTGGCTCACTCACGCCGATTCAGACCTGGTCACTCATGCAGCTGAGGAATCAGAAGAGGGGGGGCGATGTGATTATGCCTCTGGCGGGTCAAGAAGATGCTTATGTCACCTTGCGCCCGCGGTTTGTGGATACGAACCTGACCATTCAACCGAATAAATTCAAAGGAGGCGGGTTGGAAGCCGTATTTTCCTGTGAAGTACAAGGGGACATCATGGAATATGTGCCTGGGAACATTCGTTTTGCTTCACCGGAAAAATTTATTGAGGCAATGCAAAAGGAGCTGAAGCAGGAGATGGAAAAACGGGCCCGGCAAATGATTCAAAAGCTGCAGAAGCACAACAGTGATGTTCTCAAGCTGGGATTGCATCTGCGGTCTTACCACTTTCACGATTACTGGGTCCATCACGATTGGAACAAAGCCTTCAAGGACTTTCCGATACGAGTGGAATATACGATCAAGCTGCGGAGGCTTGGGATGGAGATGGAGCAATAAAAAGCGTAGAAAGGGAAGGTCATCAGGACCCTCCCTTTTTGTGTTAATACGGCTCCTACATCGGTTTGGCGGTCTGAGCAGGCATGTGTTCCGCGATGGTTTGGACCATCTCCTGACGAATGTTTTCGTTGCTGTTTTGCCAAAGGACTTCGAACAGGACACCAAGGCCGGGCAGCGTTTTTTCCTGGCCACTGGAGATCGCGTCGCTAATGGTTTCTTCTACGGCATTTGCGTCTGAACCTTGCATTTTATACATGATCGCTTGACGCAAATTCAGGGAGGCGATATTCATGTGCAGTCGGACCCCTCTCTTGTAATGGTGGTTTCCAGGTTAGTATTTGTTGTGCAGGGTACCCTCATACCCTTTTGTAGCAGGGGAATGGGGTGTGTTATAATGCTTGTTATGAGTAAAGGCCCTTGGGGGAATCGGTAATGATTTGCTCGGGTGATAAAAGGAGTAGGTGCAGGCATGTCATCGAAGCAATTTGCGATTATCGGGATGGGGCGATTTGGTTCCAGCGTGGCACGCACGCTGTATGAACTCGATTTTGAAGTAATGGGCATAGATGAGAACGAAGAGCGGATCAACGAAAACATTCAGTATGTGACGCATGCCGTAGTGGCGGATACGACGGATGAACGCGCCTTAAAAGAGCTGGGAATCCGCAACTTCGATGTCGTGGTCGTGGCTATTGGCGTCGATATACAGGCAAGCATCCTCACCGTTTTGACCCTAAAAGAGCTGGGTGTCAAGAAAATTGTGGCCAAAGCGCAAAATGAACGTCATGGCCAGGTTCTCTACAAAGTTGGAGCGGACCGTGTTGTTTTTCCGGAGCGGGACATGGGAGTTCGTGTGGCGCATAACCTGATTTCTGCCAATGTTCTCGATTTTAACGAGCTGGCTGAAGATTACAGCGTGGCCGAGGTGATGGTCTCTCCGCGTATGGTCGGAAAGAGCTTGCGCCAGTTGAATCTACGCGCGCTGTATGAAGTGAACGTCATTGCGATCAAAAGCGGTGATAAATTCAACATTACTCCCAATCCGGACGATTTGATTCAGGTAGGGGATGTCCTCGTCGTGATCGGCAATAACAAGGACCTACAAACCTTTGAGGAGCAAGCGTAAATGGCACATGAACGAATTACATCCGCGCAGAATCCGTTGGTCAAACGGCTGCAGCTTTTGCTGGAGAGAAAAGGAAGGGAAGAGTCGGGCAGTTATCTGATCGAAGGAGCCCACTTGGTCGAGGAAGCCTTAAACAGCGGGGCAGCCGTTACAACGATTCTGTATGACAGCGAGAGAGAATTGAATGCAGCCTGCCGTCAGGCGCTGACGAACATCAGCCCGGACGTGCATGTCGTGGCGGCGTCCGAGGCGGTTTTGGCCAAGCTGAGCGAGACCAAGTCACCGCAAGGAATCGTCGCTGTCGTGAAAAAAAATCAGCAAAATTGGGAAGAATGGACGGAACAGCTCCTTCAGGCAAAGCGGGATCTTCTTCTCCTGTTTTTGGACGAGCTTCAGGATCCCGGCAATCTGGGGACGATCTTGCGCACAGCGGAGGCAGCAGGTGTAGACGGAGTCGTTCTTGGAAGGGGCAGCGTTGACCTGTACAATGGAAAAGTAGTGCGGGCTACGATGGGGGCGATCTTTCGCCTGCCCGTCTTCACGCAAGATTTGACGGTCGCGGCTGACCAGTGGCGTCAAAAAGGGGGCCGCATGCTGTGCTCGACACTCCGGGAAAACAGCCGCTCCTACGACAGCGTAGACTATAGTGGAAAAGTCGCGATCGTCATCGGCAATGAGGGCCGAGGAGTCTCCGATGAGATGATCACGCAGGCGGATGAACTGGTGCATATCCCGATCTACGGTCAGGCTGAATCGCTTAATGCAGCCGTAGCCGCAGGCTTGTTGGTTTACGAAGCGCGCAGAAAAAAAGACCGGTCTCATTAACCGGTCTCCTGCCCAAGTGTTTGCTTCTTGTTTTTATACTCTTCACGCGCAAGCTGCCATTGGTCCTGCGCCATGCGTATGATACCGCTTTCCATTGTACGGCCGCGAAACTCCAATGCCTTGCCGAAGTAGCGGATGGCGTTGTCAAATTCGCCAAGCCGCCGATGCAGTTCGCCAATGAGGTATAACAATCGCACCTCCGACATTTCCTTGTCCCCGACCGTATAATCCGAGTGGATGTAGGATTGCTCGTATTCGTCTACAGCCATGCCGATAAAGCGAAGCTCTTCCGCAGTGTTTTCAGCAAAGCGGTACAGCCAGGCCAGGCGTAGATACAACCCTGCTTTGACAGAGTGCGGTTGATCAGTCAACGCAGCGGCATAGATCGCCAATTTATAGCAGGCAATCGCTTCTTCCTCTCGACGGAAGGAGCCAAAATGCTTGCTGGTCCACTTGGCAGTGATGTTCTTTTGCACGCTCTTGGCTTGTGAGGGTGTCAGCTTGAGATTGAACTGGTCGGTAAAAGAGAAGCCGCATTGCGGGCAGACGTGAACGGAGTACAAGATCGGATTCAGCGATTTGTCCTTGAATTGTGTACAAAAATCGGTATCCCGGTGCTGGACTGCGAGGGAGCCGCTGCGAACTCGTTTGGTAGTAAAAGGGGTCTCACAATGGCGACAGTTGACGGATTTGTCGTAAAGCACGTTATGAAGATCGATCATTCAGACTTCCCCTTTTCTGCGTGATGCCTGTTTTTACTTGTCAATTAGGGTGGACTTGTTATGTATCGTTGAAAGTTATTCTCCGTTACGCTATAATTTCCATACGGATTCATTATAACCGAAAGCGATGATAGAGACTAGTACGCAGGAACTACGTGTTCGCAGGGAGAAGGTGCCGGGGACTGGAAGCATCTTTAACGCGCTAGCTGCCGAATTCACTCTGAAGCCGCACTCTGAACCGCTTAAGCGAAGTAGGAGCAAGCCGGGTCATTCCCGTTACCAATGATCTAAGTGAGACTGCAGGCATATGACTACAGCCTGTCTGTCTAACAAGGGTGGTACCGCGAGAAAAAGTAACTCGTCCCTTTTGGGGGCGGGTTTTTCTTTTTTTGCAGCAGGGCTTCACCAAACTTTCGGGGAGCCAAGACTTTTGCATGAGAACCAAACGATGTTAAAGAAAAAGGAGCGATTCAACGTGCAAACTCGGTTGCAAGAGATGAAGGAGTCCGCGCTCGGCCAGATCAGCCAAGTGACGGATTCCGCCCAACTCCAGGATTTGCGGGTCAAATACCTGGGGAAGAAAGGTGAGTTGACAGAACTTTTGCGTGGAATGGGCAGTCTGTCACCGGAAGAACGTCCCCTCGTCGGACAATTGGTCAATGAAGTGCGGGGAGCCCTGGAAGCCGCTTTTACCCAAAAGCAGTCTGCCTTGGACGAGGCGGTTCTGCATGCCAAGCTGGCATCCCAAACCATTGACGTGACATTGCCGGGACGTCCGGTTCCGACCGGGACGATGCACCCGCTCTCCCGCATCATTGAGGAGATCGAGGATATTTTCATCGGTCTTGGCTTTGAGATTGCGGAAGGACCGGAAGTGGAGATGGATCACTTCAACTTCGAAATGCTCAATCTGCCCAAGGACCATCCGGCTCGCGACATGCAGGATTCCTTTTACATGACTGACGAGATCTTGCTGCGTACGCATACCTCTCCTGTGCAGGCACGTACGATGCTGAAGAAGCAGGGAGATACGCCAGTGAAGATCATCTGCCCTGGGAAAGTGTATCGCCGCGACGATGACGATGCGACGCACTCCCACCAGTTCACGCAGATCGAGGGTCTGGTGGTGGACAAAGGAATCGGGATGAGTGACCTGAAAGGAACACTGCTGACCTTTGCCAAGCAAATGTTCGGTCCGACCCAACAGGTTCGTCTGCGTCCCAGCTTCTTCCCGTTCACGGAGCCAAGTGCGGAAGTGGATCTGCAATGCTTCAACTGCGGCGGGGATGGCTGCCGGGTGTGCAAACAGACGGGCTGGATCGAGATCCTGGGCTCTGGCATGGTACACCCGCGCGTACTGGAAATGGCCGGCTACAATCCGCAGGAAGTAAGCGGTTTTGCCTTTGGCATGGGTGTGGAACGGATTGCGATGTTGAAATACGGCGTGGAAGATATTCGCCATTTTTATACCAATGACGTGCGTTTCCTGCGTCAATTCAACCGAGGATAGAGAGGAGAGGCGAAGATGAAGGTATCGTATCAATGGTTATCGGAATATGTCGATCTGAGCGGCATCACACCGCATGATCTGGCGGAGAAGCTGACGCGCAGCGGGATCGAAGTGGACGCGGTGGAATCGCGCAACGCTGGGGTTTCCAACGTTGTCATCGGCTATGTGAAAGAACGCAGCAAACATCCGGATGCTGATCGTCTGAACGTATGCATCGTCGATGTAGGGCAAGAACAGGACTTGCAGATCGTATGCGGGGCGCCGAACGTCGCACAGGGACAAAAAGTGGTGGTCGCACTGGTAGGTGCGCATCTGCCGGGAGATCTCAAAATCAAGCGTTCCAAACTGCGCGGTGTCGAATCGCAAGGCATGATCTGCTCCGCCAAGGAATTGGGCCTCAACGACAAGCTGCTGGCAAAGGATCAGCAGGAGGGCATCATGGTCCTGCCGGAGGATGCCGAAGTCGGAATGGACGCCGTCTCTTATCTGGGAATGGATGATTACGTGCTGGAATTGGGACTCACCCCTAACCGTTCGGACTGTCTCAGCATGCTCGGCGTCGCTCATGAGGTAGCGGCGATTTACGGCAAGGAGGTTTTGTTCCCTGCCATCGAGATCGAGGAGAATGGCGAGGCCAACCCGGTTCAAGTACGGATTGATGCAAAAGAGGAATGCCATCAGTACCATGGACGTCATTTTACTGATGCCAAGATCACCAGTTCTCCGCAGTGGATGAAAAATCGCCTGATGGCCGCAGGAATGCGCCCGATCAATAATGTCGTGGACGTAACCAACTACGTCCTGTTGGAATACGGTCAACCGCTGCACGCTTTCGACGCGAGCCAAGTGACAGACCGCTCCATTATTGTACGTCTGGCCCAAGATGGTGAAGAGATTGTTACCCTGGACGATCAAATCCGCAAGCTGGATACCCAAACGCTGTTGATTACCGATCCGCAAAAAGGCTTGGCCATCGCAGGGGTGATGGGGGGAGCCAACTCGGAAATCAACGATGATACGAAGGAAATTATTTTGGAGGCAGCCTGGTTCACACCGCAGACGGTTCGCAGCACTTCCCGCAAGCTGGGAATGCGAACAGAAGGCTGCGTGCGTTGGGAAAAAGGGGTAGACCCGTTGCGCGTAAAAGAAGCCGGGGAGCGCGCTGCAGCTTTGATCCAGCAATTGTCTGGCGCAAAGGTTTCCCGGGGAGTAGCGAGCACCGTCGTTTCGGAGGGCAAACCTGCTGTCGTAAGCATTACCTTGGACAAAATCAACCAGCATCTGGGTACATCCTTGAATGCTTCAGAGGTATCGCCGATTTTTGACCGCCTGCAGTTCCCTTATGTCGTAGAGGGCAATACTTGGACGGTAACGGTTCCTACCAGACGTGGAGATATCACATTGCCGGAGGACCTGGTGGAAGAAGTTGCCCGACTGTATGGCTATGACAAGATTCCGACCAGCCTGCCGACAGGAGTGACTACCCAAGGACAGCTTACTGCAGATCAGCAGCTGCGCCGGACGATTCGCCGCCACCTGATTGGCGCGGGGCTGAATGAAGCCATTTCTTACGCTCTCGTCTCCCCGGAACGCGTGGAGGACGTGGCCGGATTGCACGAAGGCAAGACAAACCCGGTCGCCCTGCTCATGCCAATGAGCGAGGAACACAGTGTCCTGCGCACCAGTCTTCTGCCAAGCCTGTTGAGTACTGTGGCTTACAACAAAAATCGACAAAATCATGATGTTTCGATCTTTGAGCTGGGACGGGTATTCCTCAATCGTGAGGCTGTATTAAACGAATTGCCGGAAGAACGCGTATACGTAGGCGGAGCCATGACGGGTCAATGGATGCCGCAAAACTGGATGGGAGCCAAACAGCCTGTCGATTTTTATCAGATCAAGGGTGTGGTCGAATCTCTGCTGCATGCACTGGGCATCCAGAATGTCACCTACAAAGCAGCTTCCGATTTGGCGGGCATGCATCCGGGACGCACTGCTGAAGTGTGGTCGAAAGAAAATCGCCTGGGATTCCTGGGTCAAGTCCATCCGGGAACGGAGAAGGCCTATGATCTGTCCGAAACCTATGTCTTCCAGTTGGATATTGCGAAGCTGGGCGAAGCGGCGAGCGACGTGGGGCATTACAACCAACTGCCGAAATTCCCTGCCGTGACGAGGGACCTGGCACTCGTCGTGGACCGCGATGTCAGCGCAGGGACTCTTCAGGCTACGATTCGCGAAGCAGCCGGAGACTTGCTTGAGTCGTTGACCCTTTTTGATGTCTACACGGGTGAACGCATTGCCCAAGACAAGAAAAGCATGGCCTTTTCCCTGGTGTTCCGTCATCCGGAGCGCACCTTGCAAGATGAGGAGATTCAACAAGTTACGACAGCAGTGATCGAAGCACTGAAAACAGCAACAGGCGCAGAATTGCGCATGTAGGCTGTTGAATGAAAGGACAGCTTGACGAATTATGACATTTTCAGTAACCTAAAAAGGATACAGTAGAGCAAAGGTCGCAGTAGGGAGGAACCCTTCGTGCAAGGTGATGGAAAAAATCGTTTGACGGTTGATATCTATGGCCAACAATACCGGTTGAGTGGCAAGGCGAGTGTAAATCACATACGTACGGTGGCCGGCTTCGTTGACGACAAGATGAACGAGATCGCCAACGGGAATCATCGTTTGGACACGGCCAAGATCGCCGTACTTACTGCAGTCAATATCGCGGATGAGTACTACCGCCTTCGCCAAGAGTACGAAGAACTGCTGAGACTCCTTCAGGAAGACGCAAAAGAAAAGTTATAAATTCGTGAAAACACAAAAAAGAGAGGCCTATGCCTCTCTTTTTCACATTTGCATGTCGTATGGAATGAAGTGATCAAGTTTCTTGGCGATTGCGGGGCTCCCCGAGATTGTTCTTGATGGGGATAAACAAGTCGATGATCCCGATGACCAGTGAGGCCAGAAGCGCTCCCAGAATGGTGACGCGGAAACCAGCGACGAAAAACTGTGTGATGTAGATGACTACAGCACTGACGAGAAAACCGACAATCCCACGGTTATAGGGTGAGATGCGATCCCCGAACAGGGATTCAACAATCCAACCGATGACGGCGATAACAACAGCCGCTAACAGCGCTGTCCAAAAGCTGTTTACAGAAAAGCCGGGTACGAGAAAACCGACAAACATCAGTACGACAGCGGCTACAATAAAGCGGATGACATGGCGCATGAATGTCAAGTCTACTCCTCCTTTTTGTGTTGTATCAGTCTCATTCTGGCTTAATTGAAAGCTGTTTATCCATCTATAGGATGTGTAAAATTATCCTTGAAGAAGTCGGCGTGCTATAATGGTGGATAATCACCGATGAAGAAGCTTGACACCCTGCGGCATAAGCTATGTTGGCGAGGCCGAAGGAGGATATGAGGAGGATCAAAGTGGAACAACGGGTCTTAAAAACCTTGGAATACGACAAAATTATCGCCATGTTGATCGACAAGGCGTCCAGCACATACGGCAAAGAAAAAGCGGCAGAATTGATTCCGGCCACGACCCTGGAACAGGCAAATATCGCTCAGCGTGGAACAGCAGAGGCCGCGACGGTATTGCGTCTGAAAGGAAGCGCGCCACTGGGAGGAATACGCGACATCCGTGGTCCTGTTCAACGTGCCAGGCTCAATGCAATGCTCTCTCCAAGCGAACTGTTGGACATCGCCAGCACGATCGGCTCTGGACGCAGGCTGAAAAACTTTCTGCTGGACATGGCAGAAGACGTGGAGCTCCCCCTGATGCAAGTCCAGGCTGAGCGAATCGAGGGATTGCGTGATCTGGAGTCTGAGATTCGCCGCTGTATCGACGAAAACAGCGAAGTGCTGGACAGCGCCAGTGTGGAGCTGCGCCAGGTTCGCCAGGAGATCAGGCAGGTCGAATCGCGCATTCGGGAAAAGCTGGATCAGATGACCCGCTCTTCCTCCTACCAGAAGATGTTGATGGAAAACATCGTAACGATCCGTGGAGACCGCTTTGTCATCCCGGTCAAACAAGAGTATCGCCATGTATTCGGAGGCATCGTACACGATCAGTCAGCGTCGGGAGCTACCTTGTTTATCGAACCGGAAGTCATCGTGACGATGAACAACAAGCTGCGTGAGCTTCGCCTGCGCGAGGAGCGTGAGGTAGAGCGGATTTTGTATCTGCTGACCGAACAGGTTTCCTTCGCGGTGGAAGCATTATTGGAAAATGTGGATGCGTTGACTGAGCTTGACTTCATGTTTGCCAAGGCTCAATTAGCCTGGAGCATGAAAGCGGTCTGTCCGCGCTTGAACGACAGCGGCTATTTGCGCATGAAAAAAGCGCGTCATCCGCTGATTCCGCGTGAGGTCGTCGTCCCTGTAGATGTAGAGCTGGGCGGCGAGTATCAGGCGATTGTCGTCACTGGACCGAATACCGGGGGGAAAACGGTATCGCTGAAAACGATCGGGCTGCTGTCCCTGATGGCGATGGCGGGATTGCATATTCCGGCAGAGGAAGAGAGCGAAATGACGGTCTTCTCCTCAGTCTTCGCCGACATCGGGGATGAGCAGTCTATTGAGCAAAGCCTGTCTACCTTTTCCAGCCATATGACCAACATCATTCACATCCTGGCTTCGATGGATGAGCGCAGCCTGGTCCTCTTCGACGAGCTGGGCGCCGGTACGGACCCGACAGAGGGAGCGGCATTGGCGATGTCCATCATCGATCATGTGATCTCCTCCGGAGCTAGGCTGGTAGCCACAACGCACTACAGTGAGCTGAAGGCGTACGCCTACGACAGGCCTGAGGTCATCAATGCCAGCGTGGAGTTTGATGTCGAGACGCTGCGCCCGACTTACCGGCTGCTGATCGGTGTCCCGGGTCGTTCCAATGCTTTTGCCATTGCTCGACGCCTCGGGCTGCCCGAGGAGATCATCGAAGTGGCGCGCGGCTCCATCAGCGAAGAAGACAATCAGGTGGAGAGCATGATTGCTTCCCTGGAGCGCAATCGCAAGACCGCAGAAGCCGAGCGGCAAGAAGCAGAGAAGCTGCGCCGGGAAGCAGAAGAATTGCGCCGCCAGCTGGAAGAGGAAAGGGCACGTTTTGCCGAAGAAAAAAACAAGCGGATGGAGCAGGCGGAGGACGAGGCGCGAATCGCTGTCCAGTTAGCCAAGGAAGAGGCCGAAGCGATCATCCGCGAGTTGCGCGACATGCGCGACGAGGGCGTCGAGATCAAGGAACACCGTCTCATTGAAGCGAAAAAGCGACTCGGCAATGCCGTGCTGGAGCTGGAAAAGGAAAAGGTGAAAAAACCAGCGAAGGCCGTCCGTGCCACACAAGTCAAAGTAGGGGACGAGGTCATGGTCACAAGCTTCGGCCAAAAGGGCTTTGTTCTGGAAAAAGTGAATAACGACGAATATCTGGTGCAAATCGGCATCATGAAAATGAAAGTAAAACGGGATGACATGAACGTGGTGAAGCCAGCCAAAAACGAGCAGCAGGCAGCCCCGTACACATCTGTAAAACGCAGAAGCGACTCCATCAAAATGGATTTGGACCTTCGCGGCTACAACGTGGAGGACGGCATTCGCGAAATCGAACAATTTTTGGACGATGCCCTGTTGGCCGGACTGCATTCTGTCTCCATCATTCACGGTCATGGCACAGGCGTTTTGCGCAAAGGCGTGCATGAATACCTGCGCCACCATCGCAATGTTAAATCCTTCCGTCTAGGCGGACAGGGAGAGGGCGGCGTTGGAGCTACCATTGCCGAACTGAAATAAAGGTGGAGGAGAAGCTATGGGGGACCTTCTACACAATCCATACTTTGCGACAGCGGCCAATTTTGCGGTTACGGGACTGGCGATGATCGTCTTTTTGTCCCTGTTTGAGCTGGTTACGCGCTACCAGGTATGGGAGGAGCTAAAAAAAGGAAATCTGGCTGTTGCCTTGGCAACAGGCGGCAAGATATTTGGGATAGCCAATATATTCCGCTATTCGATCTCCGAGCATGTCTCGATCGGGCAAGCGCTGATCTGGGGAACGTTTGGCTACGTGCTTTTGCTGGTCTGCTATTTTATCTTCGAGTTTATGACACCCGGTTATAAGATTGACGATGAAATCGCCAAAGGAAATCTGGCAATCGGCTTCATAGCCATGATGATCTCGATCGGATTTTCCTATGTGATCGGTGCCAGTCTCGTGCGTTAGCGGGTGGAGTCCCGCATCGGGTTGAACCTCTGGGAAATCGAGAGTATAATAATCCATTGGCAGAGCCTGCGGGACACATCCGAGAGATTCGCAAAAAGAAGACCCGGCGATTGAATCGATGCTGATTATTTGGTTGGGGAGGAGCGCGTCGTTGGAAACCTTGTACAAGGTGCTCATTGTGATGTGCGCACTGTTTATCATTGCAGGCGTTTACTACCTGATGTAATGGATGCCAGACAACACCTGCGCTACTATGCGCAGTTATATGCCAAGAGAGAATGGAAAGAGGAGATACGCAATGACACAGCCTGTACGCGTCGCTGTTGTGGGATTGGGGTTTGTCGGTTTGCCGTTGGCTTTGACTTATGCCATGAAAGGGGCAAAGGTTGTCGGGATTGATGTATTGCCCCGTGTCGTGGAAGAAATCAATGCAGCCAATTCTCACCATTTGGAATCCTATAAAGGAAAGACCTTGCGCGAGATCCTGCGCGAGCAAATCGACGCCGGCCGCTTTTATGCAACAACTTCTTATGAAGAGGCAGCGAAGGAAGTACAGCATTACATCGTTACAGCCGGTCTGCCTGTACACAATGGCGACCCTGATCTGGAGCCTTTGAAAAGATGCGCCCAGACCTTGGGGAGCGTTTTGAAAAAAGGCGATACCGTGATGATCCGCAGTACGGTAGTTCCGGGTACGACAGAGGAAGTCGTCCTGCCGATTCTGGAGGAAGCGAGCGGACTCGTCGCAGGGGTCGATTTTTACCTGACTTATTGCTCGGAGAGGATCGCAGAAGGGCGCGCTTTTGAGGAGTTCATTCACATGCCGCTCGTCCTGGGGGGCATAAATGAAGCTAGTGCGCAAAAAGGCCTGGAACTGCTTTCGTTCATCAGCGAGACAGAAGTGACGATTTCAGACATTCGCGTCGTCGAGACTGCGAAGGTCATCGAAAATATTCAGCGTGATGTCAATATTGCCATGGTTCAAGAATTTGCCCGCTTTGCGGAATCCTTCGGCATCGATACCTTTGAGCTGATTAAAGTGGCCAACACGCATACACGGGTAAATCTTTTGACTCCGGGACCGGGTGTTGGTGGTTTCTGCCTGCCGAATGCGCTCTACTACCTGCAGCCTAAAGCACGCGAGCTGGGCGTCTCTTTGCCGCTTCTGCAGCAAGCACGCCAGATCAATGACGGAGTTCCTAATGTGCTGGTTGACATGCTGGAAAAAGCATTGAAGGAAAAGGGAAAAGCGCTTGCGGGCAGTCGTGTTGCCGTTCTCGGGTTGGCGATGAAGGACTTTTCCAACGACGATCGCGTCAGTCCCGTGCATGACCTCGTGAATCGTCTTCAAGCCCGCGGCGTCGAAGTGGTATCTTATGATCCAGCAGTTCCTACCCATTACGAACACAAGGCACAGACCCTCGATGCGGCTGTAGCTGGTTCAGATGCCCTCATGCTGACCGCTGTGCAACAGGAGTTCGCTGATGCGGATTGGACAAGTCTAATCGCCAAAATGGCGGATTCCCCGGTTCTTTTGGATACCAAAAACCGCATTCCGCGAGAACTGGACCAAAAAGTAACGGTCGTCCGCATCTAAACAAAAAGAAGCAAACCTCGTCAATCGGTTGAAAAGCCGTGGTTGACGAGGTTTTTTTCTTTAGAAGAACTCTGCACCGGAAGCGAGATTCAGCATCGCGCGCATGGTTTTGTACATTTCCACTTGATCGGCTGCCTGGAAAGAGACTGTGCAGGTTGAGGTCTCGTAATGGGAGCCTGGTACGATGGCCGCCAACTCTGCTTGCCCTGCATGAGAAAATTCTATGGCTACCTCCAAGGGAGTCGCAGTTTGGACAGGAGCAATCGTTTTTAGCTGCGAGAGGGCAGCCTTCGTTTTTTGCTTCAGCTCGGAAGTCGCTTCTTCGCGCGAGAGGCAAAGCGCGGCTGTACGGGAGACAGCCTGCTTGACGATGGCGGTACTGATGCCTGGGATCAGTTCGCTTGCCTCAACAGCAATCAGGTTGTCGCCGGATACCATACAGACAGGAACTTGATAGAGGCCGGCGTAGATGGCGTTAAAGCCAAACTCGCCGACGACGCGCCCATTGACGTACAGATTGTGGATCACGCCGGACATGGTATGGCTGAGAACGCCAGGGATGCCTTGGCGAGTGTGGTAACCAATAAACATGGCGGCGTCGAAGCTTTCATCCAGGCCTTGCACCATGGAGCAATCGCGAGGAGTTCCGGCGATTAGGCGCGCTGCCGGATGAAGCGATTCCCAGAGGATGTTGTTCATCGTGTTGTGACTGTCTGCTACGACGATCTCTTTTACTCCCCACTCAAGTGCTGCTTCTATCACGGCATTGGCATCCTGCGTCATGAACTGCCGGCCTCTCTGATAGTTGACGCCGGAGTCGGGATTGATATAGCTCGTATCCACGATTCCGGAGATGCCTTCCATGTCCACGGAAAGAAAAAGTTTCATATAAAATCTCCAACCTTTCATAGGGGTTCCTAGAATCATCGTTTCAATTCTATGTAACCAAATTGTGGATACAGAGGCAACTTAAAAATTCAAACGAAAAAAGCACGATGGCTTGCCTATAGGGCAAGACGCATCGTGCCAGATCATCATGATAGCAGTTTTTTGTACAAATCGAGGATATGCCGGGTCATTTGTTCGATCGTAAACGTGTGCTCTACGTGTTCGAGAGCATTCTTCGCCAGTCGGCTGCGCAGTTCCTTTGATTGCAGGAGGCGATCCATCTCACGGGCCAGTCCGGCTGTATCGCCAGGCTGGACAACCAAACCTGTCCGCTCATGAAAGACGAACTCCGTGACTCCTCCGACGTGACTGGCGACGACAGGCACCTCGGAGGCCATCGCCTCAATCAGCGTATAACCGAGACCCTCGTAGAGCGACGAATGAACAAAGGCATCACAGGCATGCAGACAGGCCGGAATATCCTGTCGAAAGCCGGCAAAGCGGACACGTTCTTCCAAGCCCAATTCACGCACCTTGTTCTCCAGCAGGGAGCGTTCGGAACCATCTCCGATCAGAACGAGGTAAGGCAACGAATCCTTTGCATCCCCAGTTCGTTCTCGCAGCAGGCGGGCAAAGGCATCGACCATGAGCGGCAAGCCTTTTACCGGAACAAAACGAGCAGCTGTCCCAAACAGGAAAGCATCCTGCGGGATCTCCCATTCCGCACGCAGTCGACTTCGATCGCTCTCACGCAGCTGGTTTTGCCGGTAAGGGGAGAGATCTGTCCCGTTGTAGATCACACTGATCTGCTCGTCTGGCACGCCCTGCTTGCGCAGAATCTCCGCAATCGCCCTGCTGATCGCGATGTAATGCCGATTCCAGAGGCGGGTTCCCCGCTCCATCAAACTGACGATCACATAGGCCAAGGCTCCTGCGTAGTCGTAACGCAAGGAGCTGTGTACGGTAGTGACCAGAGGGATTTGCATGGCTCGTGAGGCAAGCCGGGAAAAAAAGTTCGCCTTGATGCCGTGGGTATGTATGATTGTCGGCCGGAATGTCTGGAATGTACGCCGCAGCGCAAGCAAAAGACGCAAGTCAAAACGGCCGAATTGATCCAGCGTAATGACCTGGATTCCCGCCTTTTTCAGCTCGCCGGCAAAAAGGGCATCATAAAAACAGACAACCGCCACCTCCACCTCATCAGCGGGAAACGTGGAGGCGAGATTGAGAATATGCTGTTCTGCGCCGCCAAATTCACCTCCGCCGATCACGTGGAGGACTCGTAGTTTGCTCATCTAATTTCACCCGAATCGTAGTTACAAAGCCATTTTCACTATAGCAGATGCTTGATAGATTCGCAATAAGACGCCACTTGTGGTATCGTAGGTAGAAGGAAAATCACCTGCAATCAGACGCTTTTGGACAAGGAAGGTTACCAAATGAAAGACCGCAACGTGTTACTCATATGCTATGGATTTCCTCCCATCGGGGGTGGCGGGGTTCCACGCCCTCTCAAGATGGCTAAATATTTGGGGGAGTTTGGCTGGAAGGTGCATGTCCTGACTGTCGAACCGGCTTACCATGCTACCCTGGACCCTACTCTGCTGGCACAGTTGCCGCCTGAGGTACAGATCTATCGTGCGAAAGAAATGCCCCTGATTCCCAAAAGAGGGGCTGCTTCTGCTGCTGTCCCTGCTGGTGCGAACCAGACTGCCGTGGACGCTTCGCCTCCGCGCCAATCCCTGAAGGCGGCATTAAAAAAGCAAGTCGTGTCCATTTTGAAGCAGGTCAAGCCGTACCTCTTGATCCCGGACGATCAGATTCTATGGCTGCCCAATGCACTGAAACTGGGGCGAGAGATCATGCGCCGTGAAAAGATCGACGTGATTTTTTCGACGTCGGGCCCCGTTACCAATCATTTGGTGGCTCGCAAGCTGGCGAAAGAGACCGGCTGCAAATGGGTTGCAGATTTTCGCGATCCCTGGACGCAAAATATGCACACTTCCGGGATTGCCTGGCGCGAACGCTTGGAGGAGGGAATGGAGACTGGAGTGATGTCAGAGGCTGATGCGATCACGACAGTTACCGCTACCTTCGCAGAGAATTTCCGGAAAAAACACGGTGCCTGGATCAAACGGCTGGAACTGATTTACAACGGATTTGATCAGGCGGATTTTGAGGATTTGCAGCCCTTGCATGCCGTTCCTGAAAAATTCCATGCTGTCTATGCGGGAATTCTGTATCAGAAACGAAATCCGCGCCTGCTTCTGGAAGCGATCCGCGAGCTGATCGACGCCAAAGAAGTGGATGAGAATGATTTGCTGCTCAGCTTTGCCGGAGTGTTCGACTACCCGGGCTACTCGGAAAATCGCGACTGTGTCGAGCATCTGCGACTGAATGAAATCGTGAGACAGATGGGCAACCTGCCGCACAAGGAAGCGCTGGGCTTGATGAAGGGTGCCGATGCCCTGCTGTTGATCGGGGATGTCTCCGCAGATGCGGGGGCTTACATTCCAGGCAAGCTGTATGAGTACATGGGGATCGGCAAACCGATTCTCGCCCTGAACAAAGCGGGTGAGGCGACAGAGATCATCGAGCAGTTCCATCTCGGACAGGTGGCTGACCCACAGGACAAGGCAGCGATCAAGCAGGCGTATTTGCGGCTGTATCGCGAATGGAAGGATCGTGGGGTTGCTGCGGATGGCCAACCGGATCGCGGAGCTGATTTTGCCGAGCGCGTGAAGCCCTATGAACGGCGCGAGCAGGCCAGACAATTGGCGCAGCTTATGGACGAACTGATCAACGTATAATAATCCACCCAATCCCCCGCGACGCGATGTTGCGGGGGATTTTGGGAGATAGGTGAGATGAGAACGTGAATCTTGAGGTACAGCGCTTGCGGGCGTACAATTTTTTCTATTTTTCCATTCTTTCCATGTTTATTTCTTTTCTGCCAGTTTATCTCTCCTTTCGCGGAATTGCCCCGGGGGAGCTTGGGCTGCTCGTCGGGATAGGCTCGTTCATCGGAATTTTGTCACAACCCTTTTGGGGGATGTTGAGCGACAGGGCAAAGACGCTCAAGCGGATCATTCTCATAACTGTTGGCTGTTCGGTCGTGATCGGCTTCCTCTTGTTCACCAGCAGCCAGTTTCTGGTTTTGCTCTTTCTGGTGGCAGCGATGTATTTTTTCTTGATGCCGACAGACCCACTTACGGAGAGCTTAAACTATCGGGTTGCAGAGAACCATCAGATCAGCTTTGGCTCCATTCGGACGTACGGAGCGATCGGCTTTGCTACGTCTTCCCTCATCATCGGCTGGATGGTGGACTTGTGGGGGATGGAATCACTGGCGTGGCTGTTCGTGGGATACGGGGTATTGACGTTTGGCTTTTGCCTGTTCGTGCCTGATGCGCCTGCCAGCAGCAAAAAGCTCTCTTTTCAGGATTTGAAGCAATTCTTTTTCTATCCCCGGACGCTGCGCTTTTTTCTGCTCGTCCTGCTGGTGTCCACACCGCATCGAACCAATGACAGCTTTCTGGGGGTCTATGTGCAAAGCTTGGGCGGCACCACAGGAGAGGTAGGACAAGCCTGGTTTCTCGCTGCTGTCAGTGAGGTGGTATTTTTTGCCATCAGCACCTGGATACTGCGGAGATGGAGCGAAATGAGACTGATCATGATCGCGGCTGCTTTGTACACCCTGCGGTATGTGCTGTGTGCGATCGCTCCCAGCCCGGATTGGGTCGTTTATTTGCAAATCTCGCAGGGCATTACCTTCGTCATTTTCTACACAGCGTCCATTCAGTACCTCTATCGGATTATTCCGGAAGAGTGGAAAGCGACGGGACAGACAGTGCTGGCCGTCCTCTTTTTTGGGATATCCGGCATCGTCGGCTCGATTGCGGGGGGCTGGGTGTTTCAGCAGATCGGAGGAGACGCTCTGTACTGGGCCATGGCCTGCTTTTCGTTCGCTGCATTCCTGTACAGCCTGCTCCTGAGAGCGAAGCTGACAGACCAAACTGAATGTTCCCATCAATAAGTCATTTGATACGGCTCTGACATTCCTCTGTTACGTTTGGAAGACGAACAGGAAAGGATGACTGACCGTGAAACGACATGTCTTTTCTCCGCTGTCTAACCGCTCTTACCGAACCTTCTTTTTTTCACAGGTTTTTACCGATCTTGGTAATTGGCTGGACTTGTTGGCCTTAGGAGCGCTGATTACTTTTACCTGGAAGCTAGGACTGGAAGCGAACTCAGCGGCTGTGATCGCGATGGGCGCTCCCTTTTTATTGATCGGCCCCTTTGCTTCTGTCTGGGTGGATCGGCTCTCCAGCCGAATGGTCCTACTGCTCAGCACATTTTTGCGCGTCTTGGTGATCATAGGTTTTTTGCTGGCACAAAATCTGTATATGCTGCTTCCGCTGATCTTTCTGAAATCGACTCTGGCCTCCATCAGTGAACCAGCCCGTCAGTCACTGCTACGTCATCTCGTGCCGGCAGAGGAGATGGCAGAAGCGAGCGCTTTGGGGCAAATGGTTTCAAATGGAATGAAGATGATCGGTCCCGCCATCGGAGGCCTGCTGCTGACTTTTTCATCTCCGGCAGCCGTTTTTGCGGTAGAGGGGGTGCTTTACCTTATTGGCTGGTTCATTATGCTGGCTCTCCCGCGCGTACAAGCCGCTGCCGATTACTCGCGAGACGAGAAGCACGGTTTTCTGCGTGATGTTGCGGAGGGGATCCGATTTTTGTTTGGCAATCCTCTGATCCGTTCTGCCGTGATGATCGTAGGTCTGTCCATGTTTATCATTTTTTTGTATGACGGGTTTTTCCCACCGCTTGTTCAAGCGTTGGGAATGGACACGCTGGGATATGGTCTTGTCACCGGGGCTGTGGGAGCAGGCTCCGTGCTGGGTGCATTGCTGACGGGGCAGTTTACGCAGTGGCGGAATTGGCCGATCCTGTTCATGGCGGTGGGAAGAATCGTCTCCGGCTTGCTGTTGCTGGTAGCGGCGGCTGGAGTTCTCTACGGTTTTGCTCATGGGAACACCGCTTTCTGGGTCGTACTATTTGCGGTGACAGGCGCGGTCGGAGTGGGAATGACGGTTCCGTATGCGTACCTGCTCCAGACCCAGACACCGAAGGAATTAATTGGGCGGGTCTCAGCGGTCGCCATGGCTGTACAGGGAATCGCGATTTTTACAGCGCCATCTATCGGGGCGATTCTGGGAAAATGGCTGGGGCTTGGATGGGTGTTTGTGCTGGCTGGCGGCTTTACGGTGCTGCTCGGTGCTGCGAGCATATGGCGTGCACAGGAAAAGAAACGCCTGACAACCAGCGCGAATATGTAGCCAACGAAAAGAAGAAGAGCAGTCGGGAAGATGCTTGATCTGTCCGACTGCTCTTTTTGTTGTGGTTCAATACAGCAAATATCGTTCTACTTCTGACGGGTCCTTGATATGGATGCCCGGATCGTTGTACTTGTACAGCTGGAAAAATACTTGCTGGTCCATGGTTCCCGCTTCTGGCAGAGGGAGGATGATCCAGGTCTCGTACTGGTGGATCAGCCGGTCTTCTTTGCCGATCCAGAACGTCGTCTTGATCGTGGATTCATTCAAGATGTAATTCAGATCAGGACGATCCCCCAATTGCTTTTTCAACGGTTCAAACAAAGGGCTTTGGCTCTTGGCCAGCCACTCTGCGCCTGTCATTTTTAACTGGAATGTGGACGTTTCGGTCCCGTATACCTTGTCATCCGGCAGTTGAACCGCTTTGTCCATAAATGGAAGCCAGTCTTCAAAGCCTGCCAGGACGTCGAAGGCGAGCGGTTCGTCTCTCGCGGTCACCCAGTACTCCTTGGCGCGGATGTAATGCTTGTCGTCGATCCGATAGTACTGGTAGGGCTGGGCGGCGATTCGCGCATCGACGTTGTAGCCCTTGTCATTGATTACCGCTCCGTTGAACATGCTGTTCACCTGACGAGCGAGAATATTGTTTTTTACATGTCCCTTGTACCAGTATTTTTGCGCGTCGGGATCGGTTTTCGCCTTTTCCAGCGCAGTCTTCAGCCATTCCGCCCCTGATTCATTCAAACCTTCAGGAGGCGCTGCGGGAGTCGTATCGAAATTCGTGGAAGCAAAAGCTTTCGGTCCTGATTCATAGGTGCAGCCGCCAAGCAGGGCAGCGACGCAGACAGAAGCAAGCAAGGCAAAGATTTTTGTTTGCTTACGCATGGCGAACCCTCCTTACGACTCCGTAGGCTACCAATCCGACAAACACGGCAATGGTCAGCGGCAGGACTGGGATGTTGTGTCGTTTGAACACCAAAATGCGGTGTGAGTTGTACATATTGCCGATGATCTCGTTCTGGCCGTCGCCGTCGATGTCGCCGATCTGTACGTTGATGAGCGGAAGATAGATGCGCCAGTTCTCCGTAAGCCCGTCCGGCGTATAGGAAAAACCGCGCAGATATCGGCTGTCTGTCGTACTGATCCAGCTTTTCGCTTTGGCGATGATTTCAGGCTCTCCGCTGCCTACCGCTGCGAAGTTCGAGAAACGGAAGCTGGTATCGCCCTCGGCGCTGGACCACAGGATGTCCCAGGTTCCTTCCGGCGTTGGTTTCAGGATGTAGGACGGCTTTCCTGCGAGCAGCAACTCATCTACCTGATCGTTGTCGATATCGGCAGGGATGAATTCGGCAGTCGCCAGCTCGGCTTCCTTGCGAGTGAGCGTATAGGCTTCCTTCAGCGAACCGTCTGCTTCCACGACCATGACGCTGATATGTTGGCCCATGATCATCAAGCCTTCCCGTCCATCGGGCAGCATCATTGTTGTCAGCAGTTTGGTGGCGTCTGTTTTCCCGCTAAAAGGCTTGCCGTCGTAAGTTCCACTCAAGACCCCATTGATGATATGCAAATCTTTGTAATGGCGCCCCAGCTCATGGCGCAGGTCCATGCTGCCTTTGTTCTCTTCCAGCTTGTTGGCGATGTTCTCCATATCCAGCATGAATGCGCGATAAGGCGTAGTACCAATCTGCATCATGCCTTCTGCGAAGTTTTGCCGCTGCACATTGGGAACGAGCTGGTCATCCTTCATCGTGTAGTAAGGGAAGCCAGGCAAGTCGGTCGGCATCTGGTGCTTGATGCGTTCCAGGGTCTCCGCAGGGAGCTCCTTGTTATCCATACGCACCAGCTTGCCGTTTTCCCAACGCATGACATAGAGGGAGAGAGGCTCGGCTTGCAGGTGCAGCAGTTTTTCAGCGAGCGCTTTTTTCTCCTCTTCGGTTTCCGGTTTTTCCACCGTTTCCGGCAAAGGCAGCTCCATTGCATTGCCGTAGGTGATCACTTCTTGTTTGCCATCCCCGTCGACGTCGTAGAGCGTGATCGGGAAGTAGTCGACCCACTCGCCATTGTAGAGACGAGCCGTTTCTTCCTGGACGGTGAAATGGCTCAAGGCGGTCAAGGTATAGCGATTAAACGTGACATTGGCGAGCAGGGCGATGACGACCAGCGCACCTACTGCTTTCCAGTTGAGGCGTCCATACCATTTGACCAAGAGGGCGATCACAATCACGGCGATCGCACCGCCGATCAGAAGAGCCGCTGTTGTTTTCACATCAACGCGAGTCAGGGCACGGTCCAGCAGCAGGAAACCGATTGTGAAGACCAGCACCTGACGTCGTTCACTTGGATGGATCAAGAAGTAGAATCCAGCCAGCACCGGAATGAAGATGAGCAAGGCAATCCAGCTCAGATCAAGAAACGCGGGCTTCACGAGCAATTGGTAGATTAGAAACAGGGCGATGGCGTAAACGGCCCAGCCCAAAGTTGAAAGAATGGAACGGCTGCGCATGGATTCACCCCCTTTTTGATTGTATGTGATCGGCGTACAACGCACTGAAAATGCCGCCAAACAGCCAGAAGTAGAGCGCCATGAACGGCACCTCGAAAATGTTTTCTACGAAATTGTGAAACGCGACAGCGAAAATGCCGCAAAACAAGCCGAGAAGCAAGAAGAAATGGGGGGAATTGCGCCATGCCTGGACGGCCTTGACCCCGTTTCTCAGCATCATCGTGACAAAGATGAGAAGCAGTGTGATCCCTATCAAACCGAATTCGGCCAAACTTTTGAAGAAGTAGCTGTCAGAGTATATCGTACCGAAATGACGATATCCTACGGCTCCCCCATGATGGCCAAGACCAACGCCGAAGAGCGGCTCAATCCGCATCTTGTCATACGCATCTCCCCAACGGTCGAGACGACCTGCTTGCATACTCGATTCCAGGTATTCTTTCGTGAAGATCCCAAAAACCCGATTTTTCAGCGAGCCCAGCCCAGGAACAGCGTCGGGGACGTTGTACAAGCCAATCACGCCGATAATGCCGACGAGGACGAGGACCAAGGCGACGCGTTTTTTCCATATATAGACACAGATGAACAGGGAAAAAGCGAGCGCGAACCAGGCACCCCGTGATGCAGTCAGCAGCAGCGCCAAGAGAGTAATCAGCGTTACGCCTGCCCAGAGCAGTTTTTCTTTGCGATTGGTCACCTTGATAAACAATCCGGTTGCGATCGGTGCGATCAAGGCCATGTAGCTGCCCAGTACGTTGGGGCTTGTCACGAAGGAAAAGGCGCGAGTCGTGATCGCTTCGCCCTCTTGTACCCATGATCCGGGAGTTTGGACACCCAGTACAACCTGGATGACTCCGTACAGGCCGGTTACAAAGCCTACCAGGACAAGCACTTTTAAGAGTTTTTCCAATTGATCTACTGACTTGAGCAGATAGAATCCCATGAAGAAGGCAATCAGGTATTGGTAGATCGAGCGAAAGCCCTCTACGCTTGCTTTCCAAACCGCCATGTCCGTCACAGTCAGGGCGATTCCCAGAACAAACAGGGCGGAAAGCACATGTTTGATTTTGGGCATGGTGCGATTTCCTTCCAGATAGGCAAGGAGCGTAAACACCGACAGGATCATCAGCAAGACCTCATCCCAAAATGACGAAACGACTGGAATTGGTAGAATGTTCCGCAACAGGTAATCGATAAGGGGGTAAGCCAAAAACAAGTATAGCCACGTGTTTGCTTGACTTCCCCACTTCAACACGGTTTCTTTCATTTGATTTGTAGTCCTCCTACGCAGGGATTAACCAATCCATTATAATGAATTTCACAACCTCCTAGCAAGTTAGGAGGGAAAGGGATTGGTAGGATCGCGAGAAATGAGATATGATAGCAAAGTATTTGACGCGCAGGTTGGTTGAACGCCGAATAAGGAGTTTTGGAAATGAGTCTGATCAGAATTGCTTCCATGATCGTCGTATTGACGCTGGTGGGAAGACTTTTGGGTTTTTTTCGAAGCGTGTATGTATCCGAATTATACGGGACGGGGATGGAGGCCGACGCTTTTAACATCGCGGCGACGATTCCCCTCACCCTTTTCCTTGTCGTCCCAGGCGCTATTAACGCGGTCCTGATTCCGACGATGCGCGGTCTGATGGAAAAGAAACAGCCGACAGATGGGCTTTACCACAAGATGCTTGGCATTGTATTGGCTGTTTTCGGACTGGTCGCCGTAATGGGAGTCGTGTTTGCCAAAGAGGTAGCTGGGCTCTTTGGCTTGACAGGCGTCAAACTCGACCTGACTGCAGACATGCTGCAGTGGATGTGGCCATCTGCAGTATTTATCGGCTTGGCCGGGCTTTGGACCAGCATGTGCAATGCGCATCAGCATTTTTTTACCCCTACTTTGGGCACCGTCGCCAATGGGGCAATCGTCATCGGGAGCATGTACTTCCTCGTTCCCGTCTATGGGCCGCAGGGGCTGGCGATTGCGACAACTCTTGGCTATCTGGCAGCAATGGTTACGATGCTGCCGACTTTGCACCGCTTTGGATACCGGCACCGCCTCTCCTTTTCCTTTCAAAAGGATGAAGCTCTGGCAGGAATGGGAGAGCGGGTTGTGCCGATCCTGATCGGAGCAGTCGTGGCACAGGCTACGACGTTCCTGGAGCGAGGCTTTGCAGAATCAGTTGGTACTGGTACGATTTCGGCCCTGGCCAATGCCAACCAGATCGTGCAGATGCCGATGGCGATTTTTGTAGGAGCCTTTACACTGCCGTTGTTTCCGCTGCTTGCTACCCATGTGAAGCGGGGAGAGATGACAGAGATGAAGCTGATCTTGCAAAAAGGACTGGCGTATCTGTTCATCCTGCTGGTACCGGTTACTGTCGGGCTCACCTTGTATGCGGAGCCGATCATTCGCCTTGCCTTTGAGCGCGGAGCATTTGACGAGCTTTCCGTATCGATGACCGCGTGGGCGCTGCCTTTTTACGCCTTGGGCTTGTACGCGCTGGGGGCGCGGGATTTGCTGACTCGTGCCTTCTACGCGCTGGAAAACACACGTACACCCGTCACCATCGGGATTGTCGGGATCGGGGTGTACATCGCAGCCAACTGGCTGTTGATTCCGCATCTCGGACACGGCGGAATCGCATTGGCCCAGGCCTTGTCTGCCTTCAGTCAGGCTGCATTGCTGTTCGTCTTGCTTTGGCGCGCTGTCGGCGTGCCTGTGAAGGCCAGCTTTTTGTGGACGATGGTAAAAACACTGCTGGCATGCGCAATCATGGGAGGAGGCATTATTTTGCTGGATCCTTGGCTGTCCCAACTGCCAATCTGGATCTACCTGATCATCGGCGTAGCAATTGGCATGCTCTTGTACGGCGCAGCATTGATCGTGATGCGCGAACCGCTGGTAGCCGAATTGCTGCAAAAAGTGCGCAAACGCTCTATTCCATCCGGTGGGCAGTCGTAAGCGGGCATTCGCGAATGGCATAGCGGACTTTACCGGAAGCGCTCGGAGGAATGTGGTCCACGTACGCGACCTGGACGCTGACATCGCCCAATGCAGCCTGGATGCCAGCCAATAGGCGGGATTCGTCTGCGGGCAGATAGGTGTCCGGATCCTTCACGAGCTTTAAGCTGAGCCGGCTGGGTTCATGCTGCACGATCTGAAACGTGCGAAAGCTGTCCATGCCGCGAATGATATGATTAAAATAGTGGCCATGCACGATTTTTCCGTGCGTGGAGATGAACATGTCATCTTCTCGTCCGTCGATCTTTTCCAATACGGGAAAATTGATCCCGCAGTCGCAGCTTTGGGGGGAGAGGGCGATCATGTCTCCCAGCTGATAACGAAGACGCGGCATGACGCTATTGTGCAAGTCAGTCACGAGCAACGCCCCGGTTTCGCCCGGATAGAGCGGTATGCCTGTGAGCGGATCGACGACCTCGAGGAAGCAGTTTTCACTGAAGATGTGCATTCGCCCGCTCGGACATTGATAAGCGATCATTCCGCCGTCGCGAGCTCCGTATTCATTGATGACCGGTGCCTCAAAAGCCGATTCGATCGTCTGCCGCTGGTGGGCATGCAGGCTTTCGGCAGTGGAGACGACCGCTTTCAGTTGGATGCCTGGCGACAAGCCGCGCTCCAGCATCATTTCTGCCAGGCTGTGGAGTGCCGAGGCGTATCCATATAAATAGACAGGTTGAAAACGCTGGATCAGGCGCAGATAGGCAGGAAGCTGCTCTGTGTCCAGCTCGTAGGCGGAAAGGATGAGGCGATTCTTCAACCAACGTTCTTTCCAGCGATGACGCCGTTCCTGTTGTTGATTCAATTCCAGCGGCGAACCCCAAATCATGACACAGGGGTCGCCGATCTGAATTCCGTGCCAGGAGAGGCCGAGCCAACGCGCGGCTTCGTAGCGTTCGACAGCCGGGCGGTCGAGATAAAAACGGGTGGGCTCGCCGGTAGAACCGCCCGTTCGGTTTCCGATCAACTTCGCTGGATTTGTGTGTTGGGAGAGGTATTGATCAGCGTTCTGGCGAAAACGGGATTTGCTTAAAATGGGGAGGCGCTGCAAAAAGCGTTCGGGCTGCTCGCGATGAGTCTCCCATTCCGAAGCGAATTCGGTATACGCTGGGACATCCCGGGTCGCATGATCCAGCAGCTTGCCCAGCTTTTTTCGTTGGCTTTCTAGCAAAGCATCTGTTTGCAGGCTTTGAGCACGCCGCAATTCTGCCATGTAATGACGTGTTCGATTTTCTTTGAGCAGCTCCATCATCGGCCACTGTATGCGGCGAATCCAGAAACCGGTTGCGGGCACGACCATCTCCTCCTTCTTGGGCAGACGATTCTAAGAAGTCATTGGAATCTGTTTCCACCAGTATTCCTGCCTATTTGCATCGTTATACCTGTTTGCTGGAACGGGCAAATGATAGTAGGATAGAGGGTGGATTCATGCCGTTTGGGAGAACCATCATTCCGGGACATGACAAAGGAGTTACCCATGTTGAAAAAAAGCCATTTCCTTGCGGGCGCGCTAATCCTCGCCATAGCAGGTGTTTTATCAAAAGTAATCGGGATGTTTTACCGGATCCCCTTGCAGGAGATCGTCGGGGATAATGGATTGGGTCTCTATCAGGAGGTTTATCCGCTCTATTTGACCTTCCTCGTACTGGCGACAGCGGGTGTGCCCGTTGCCTTGTCCAGGGTGATTGCGGAAGCGCTGGCGGAAGGAAAAAAGGGAAGTGTAGGCCAAATTATGGCCCGCAGTATGGTTATGATGGGGGCTATAGGGATCGGATTGTTCGCGATTCTCTACGTCTGCTCGCCATTGATTGCCAAGCTGATGGGCAATCCCCATCTGATCCAGCCAATTCGGGCAATCTCTTTATCCCTGTTATTCGTGCCATTGATTGCCGTGATCCGCGGTTTCTTTTACGGTCACCAGAAAATGATGTATGTCGGCTTGTCTCAGATCGTGGAGCAAACGCTGCGCGTAGCCTTTATTCTCATTGCCTCTCTATACCTGGTCCGCCTTGGGGAAGATACGGATTCCGTCATTACCGGCGTCAACTTCGGGACGATGATCAGTACCTTTTTAAGCCTGGGATTTTTGGGATTCCTGCTGTGGCTGCACAACCGCAAGAACGCGGTCTTTGTCGGGGCGCAGTGGAAGCAGCTGGACTGGTGGTATGATCGAGCCTTTTTCGCCAAGATGTGGCGAATTGCCTGGCCGATCTGCCTGAGTGCTTTGGTGATTCCGATTTTCAGCTTGACCGACTCGTTTCTCGCGATCAATATTTTTCGGTACATCTGGCAGGTAGACGGGCTGACGGCAGATACCTGGTTTGGAATTTACAGCCGCGGCGGCCCGCTGCTGCAAATGGCCAGTCTCTTCGGCTCCTCGATTGCGCTTTCCATCGTGCCAGCGATTGCGGAAGCGAAAGGACAGGGAGATACGGAGCGCGTCACGACCTTGACCAAGCTGAGCTTGCGTTTTGCCTGGCTGATCGGTCTGCCGGCCGGATTGGGGCTGACGGCAGTAGCTGAAGGGGCGAATCTCGCTTTGTACGGAGATGTTGAGGGGACGCGGGCTATGGCTATCTTGGGCGTGACTGCCATTCCATTGTCGCTGCTGCTTGCAACCAATGGAATATTGCAGGGAATCGGCAAGGAGAAGATTCCCGCCCGCCACCTGGTGTATGGTGTAATCGTAAAAATTGCCGCGACGCTATTGTTTACATCCTGGTTCGGGATGGATGGACTCTCGCTGTCCTGGCTGTGTGCGACCGCATTTGTCTGCATTCTTAATATGCGAACCATCAGCCGTCTCGTCTTCGTACCGATCAACTGGCGTTTTGACACGCTGTATCCCCTGCTCGTCGCCAATCTGATGCTGGTTCTGGCTTGGGGGACGACGGAAGCGACTGGCTATTTGCTCGGCTGGGGTGACAAGCTGCGCTTGTTGGGTGCAGTGGAGACCGTGGCTGGCGTAGCGGTAGGGATGATCATTTACTTGGGCTCGCTGCTTTTGATCCCGCTGATCGACGACAAAGAGCTGGATTGGCTCCCGGGAGGCAACAAGCTGCGCTCGTTTATGAATTTGATTCGGAAAAAGCAGGCGTCGTCCAAGTCATCGTAGGAATGAAAAAAATAAAATGCTCCCCGTAAGGCAGGTTGCAATGATGAACCTGCAGCCGATAGGGGAGCATTTTTTGTTACCGAGCAGCCCAAGCCTCTACCTCAACCTTAAAAGCAGGTTGGGCCAGGGCAGACACATACGCTAACGTCGTGGATGGCGGCTGACCGCCGTGGAATTCGTTCCACATCTCAATAAAGCGATCCCGGTCGATCTCCTCAGTCAACCAGAGATTGATTTTCACAATCCCATCTGAGGCAACGCCTTCACTATTCAAAATACGCGTCACATTTAGAAGTGCATTCCGAAGCTGTTCATTCACATCTGCCGGCACATTTCCTTCAGGATCCGTCCCGACTTGTCCAGCCAAAACCAGGATATCCTTATCTCTCGGCACAATAGTAAGGTGCGAATAAGAGCCAACCGGGGCAGCAACAACATCTGGATTTTTGCGGATGATGGTCATCATAGGTACCTCCTTCTCTCATTGGAATCATTATACTGCAATGGTAGAAACAGATGGTAGAAAACTCCATGAGATACCCGCAAACAAAGAGGCAAGGGGATCAAGAAATGCTGGCAGAGGAAAAATGGGAAAAAAGCGAAGGCATTTGGGATCGTGACCCAGACGCAATGGAAAAGGCGGAACACGCATTCAGCGGCCAGCGCGCCCAGCAAGCCGTTAATTGCTAGTTGGTGAAAGTCCAACCGAGGTAAGAGCCAAGTCGCCTCGTAGCTGACAGGCAACTGGT
>Ga0182742_1001020_pt1 | contig 38427 bp, 40 predicted proteins | sample eDN5th37CBELigMG_FD_128880 | JGI IMG/M metagenome (GOLD analysis project Ga0182742, IMG submission 128880) | Enriched Miracle-Growth compost microbial communities from Emeryville, California, USA - eDNA 5th pass 37_C BE-Lig MG (version 2)... ... | reverse complement strand
TGATCCATTCGCGACCGCCTTCATTTAAAGGTGCAATTCGGAAACTCATGTTCACGAAGTTTTGCAAATAACTTCCTATTGTATCCGTAAATAAATTCAAGATAAAAATGGTCGGTCCCAAAATAAAGACAATCAAGAAGAGGACAGCCGTAAGCCCCATATTCACATTACTTAAGATTTTAATTCCTTTACTTAACCCTGTTAAGGCAGAAATCATAAATAAGACTGTCAAAATCAGAATGATGATGGTTTGACTAGTCATCGTGCTGTCGATACCAAATAAGTAGGACAATCCACCGTTAATTTGCGAAGCACCAAATCCCAATGTAGTGGCGACCCCAATGACAGTTGAAATGACCGCAATGACATCGATGGCCTTACCAATTGGTCCATCAGCATGTTTCCCAATTAAAGGTCGTAATGTACGACTGATTAAGCTGAGCTCCCCTTTTCGGAAGGTAAAGTAAGCCAAGACCAAGGCAATTGAGCCATAGACAGCCCATGCATGGACTCCCCAATGGAAGAAGGTAAACCTCATGGCGTCCTTAATCCCTTGATCCGTCCCTTCTTGGCCTGTAGGAGAACTAACCATGTAATGGCTAATCGGTTCAGCCGTTCCGTAAAAGATCAACCCAACCCCAATACCTGCACTAAAAAGCATCGCAAGCCAAGTTGGACGGGAAAACTCAGGCTGATCCTCCTGTTTCCCGAGCTTAATCCGGCCAACTGGACTGACTAATAAATAAAGACACACAGCCACAAATAATGAAACAACGACAAGGTAATACCACCCAAATGTATCGGTAATGAACCCTTGTGTCTGACTAGTAATTTGTTCTAATGTTGATGGCATCATGATACCCATTAAAACGAGGGCCGTCACGATGGCAATTGATACATAAAAAACTTTTGAAGCATTCTTCATATAAAATTTTAACTCCCATCTTTGATTAATTTCGCAGAGGGCTTTGCTTCAATTGTGATAATAAAAAAACAAAACCATTTGATGAAAGGAAACCCATTGAAAGGCCCCTTATCAATTGCGTTACTCTATATGACAATATAAAACATAAAACATAGCGTAAAATTCCCAGTGTCCATCTGAATGGGGAGGAAAGGAATGTAGGAGGTATTTAGGATGAATCAGTTTACATAACAGGATTTTTTGCGGATGTTTAAACTATAACAAAAATCAGAAAAGCAATCATATGTGATAAACAGGCTTAATTGTGGCTCAGCTCTTTCTAATCTTTCTAAGAAGAGTGAAGCAGGACTCATTCTTAAAATAACTCCCATATCCTAGCGATACTTCCAGAATGCTAGCAGATGGTGGTGTTTGTTTGGTAATTTATACCTTTTGGTGGGCGGAAGTGTGTTAGAAAACGATGTTAGGGTCTGTATCGTGCCTGAACCGGTGGAGTGTGGGCCAAAAGGTAACGATAGAAGGTCTATCGTGCCCGAATGGGTGGAGAGGTCGTACAAAAGGTAACGATAGAAAATCCATCGCCACCAAACTCACCCAATCTCTATTATTCTAGTTATAATCAAACTCCCTTCCCCCAAACGCTACAAGGGCCCACCCACCAAACCCACCCAAACCAACAAATCAATCCCTTCCTCATTGTTCTTTTCTTTCTTTCTTTTTTTCTTTCTTTTTTTCTTTCTTTTTGGAAAATTACTGGATGGTGCCAGGCACCATCCAGTAATTTTCCACCTCATGCATCCGGTCCACAACAGAAAGTGCCTATGGTAAACTAGAGAATAGTGGGTTTGCATAAAACTAGACTGAGAGATAGTCACTTTTACTAGATAAAAACAGAAAGCGAGTTGAACCAGGAATGGGTCTTTCTTTCGATCTTTTGTTACTGGTCCTGATTATTTATTTATTGACGAAAATCAGCAAGATGGAGCATCGCATCAAGGCGATGAGTGAGACGATCAACCGACTCACCGACAAAGTGAAGCTGCCGGAACCGCCGGTAAACAAAGAGTTGCGTCAACTAATCAAGGAAGGCAAAGAAATCGAGGCGATTCGCCGAGCGCGCCAGGAGTTTGGGTTGAGTTTAGTCGAAGGGAAGCAATACATCGACCAACTAAAAGCAAAGTAAGGAGCAACCACCGTGAAAAAAATCGCAGAGAATGCGTTACTTATTTATGTCATCGTCATCGGAATCATGATTCTCAAAAACTTCTTTTCCATTCCGGATGCCATCAACAGTATCATCAGTTTTCTATCGTTGGTTACGGTTGTCACCGTGTATTGGATTCAACGGAAAACACTGAGAAGATAGTCCAACATAATTTTAGAATAGTACAAGGCAAGGCGAGCATAGGGTAGTATCAAGGAAAGGATGGCCAAAGCTGTTATCCTTCGATAGCAATTGCATATTTCATCTGCATCAGAGCTTCTAAAGAAGGGGCTGGTTGATTGAGGCGACGACGAAATAAGTATTTGCCGGTCATTGGAGTGCTTGCTGCATTTTTGATCTTGTATATCATCATCACCCTCGTGAAAAATCTACGTGTTTTTATTGTATTTAGTTCGGGTGTAGGACCGTTCCTTTTCGTTGGGGCTATTATATTGGTGATGGTCGTTCTATATGTAAGAGGTTCAAGGACATACTAACGAAAGCCTGCTCATCTGTGAGCAGGCTTTCGATTCGTTTTTCTGACTAAAGCGATTGCGTGTGAACCTTTCGGACCGCCGAATCTTCACTCAACGAAAAGCTGCGATCACAAATCGCCTCGACATCTTTGCGGTCATGCGTAACCATCATGCACGTCATCCCCGCGGCTTTTAAAATCGACCGCAGTTCAGACCGAATTGACGCTTTTAAATCAGCATCCAAATTACTAAAAGGTTCATCCATTAACAACACTTCTGGCTTCGGAGCCAACGCCCGAGCAAGGGCAATCCGTTGCTGTTGACCACCACTCAATTCGTGCGGGAAGCGCTCCGCAAAGTCCGTCATCTGTACAAGCTCAAGCATTTCATTCAACCGGTTTTTCCGTTCGGCCCGGCTCATCTTGTTCAATCCAAATAAAATATTGTCACGCACATTCATATGCGGAAACAATGCATAATCCTGGAACACCATGCCGATGCCGCGCTTCTCGGGCTGCACAAACAAACGTTGATTGACCACAGGTTTGCCCGCAACCGAAATCGAGCCGCCCCAAGGAATCTCTAACCCAGAAATCAAGCGTAGCAAAGTGCTTTTGCCACTCCCGCTTTGCCCAAGGACGCCGACGATTTCACCTTTTTTAATCGAAAAGGAGACGTCCGATAAAATCGGCTCCTCGCCACGCTGAAAGGAAAAGGTCAGTCCTTCTACCTCTAAAACCTTCATTGTTTCACCCTCTTTTCAATGAAATAAAATAGAACCACCGACAACGAACTGATCGCAATGATCATCAATGATGGAATTGCGGCTTCATGAATCATTTCGTCTTTTGCATATTGAAATGCCTTTGTGGCAAGCGTCTCAAAGTTAAACGGGCGCAGCAGCAACACGAGCGGCAACTCCTTGGTAATTTCCACAAACGTTAAAATAAACCCGCTCAGCAAAGCCCCTTTGATTAAGGGGAGGTCGACCTTGAAAAAGGCCCTTGTTCGGCCGTTTCCCAGCATCCGCGCCGCTTCCAAGTATTTCGTTCCGACCTTTTCAAACCCAACTTCAATCGCATTAAAGCCTGTCGCCATAAAGCGGATGGTATAGCCGACAATCAGCATGAATAAGGACATGCTTAAAATCAGCGGTGCTTCTCCACAGCCAAGCGAAGCATAAACCGGTGCTAGCTTTCCATCTAACTCAATGAACACCGCCAATACCCCAATCGCAATGATCGCGCCGGGAATCGAATAGCCAGCGGTAATGATTTTAGATAAAAAGTAAGAAAAAACATTCTTCGAGCGACTAATATTCGCAACCACGACCGCAAGAACAATGATAAGTGCCGATGAAACAGCTGCAACGGAAATGGTTTGTTTTAGCAAGGTAAAAAACGAGAGATCCCAAACTTTTTCAAACGTCAACCCGGCCCAAGCGAGCAACTGGACCAATGGGATCGCAAAGCCTAAGCCAAATACAAGCGCACAATAACTCAATGCCGCCACTGCCTTAACACCCCGTAGTTTGATCGGAGTAAGCGGTTTGGATTTCGAGCTTAAATGATAGCGTTGCCGCTGTCTAAGTAACCTTTCCACCAACACCAATCCAACTAAAATCACCATTAACCACGCCGCAAGACGCATCGCGGTGTCAACATCGTACATCCCAAACCAGGTTTGGAAAATCGCCGTTGTAATCGTGTGAATACCAAAGTAACTCGTCACCCCGTAATCACTTAACACTTCAAAAACGACCAGTGCAACGCCACCAACCACTGCAGGGCGGGAGAGGGGCAGGACGATTTTTAAAAACACATCAAAAGGCTTTCGCCCAAGGAGCCTAGCGGTTTCAATATAAGAAGAGCTCTGATTCTCGAGAAATGCTTTCGTAATCAAGTACACATAGGGAAATAAGAACAACGTAAAAATAAACACTGCACCCCGTAACGAGGAAACCGAGATTACCTCGGGATCCACTTGAACCCCAAACTCATTTCGCAGTGTCGTTTGCACGACACCGGTATAGCTGAACATCGTCCGGTACGTATAGGCTGCAATATAAGGAGGAATGGCGAGTGGAAGCATCAATCCCCAACGGAAAAATTTACTTAGTGGAAACTGATAAGCCGTCGTTAACCATGCAAGTGTGACGCCTAAAATCGCGGTGAATAATCCTGTTAAAATCAAAAGCGTCACCGTATTAAACAAATACGTTTGTAGCAAATAGTCACGAACTTGGAACCAATTTTCATTTGGCGCTTGGAAAAGCTCGAGAAACACAAACAAGATCGGGAGCAGGATAATTCCTGCCCCGACCATGCTGATGATCCACCAACCGTTAAGCTCTTTTTGCATATAGCGCCTAACAAGGTTTGCTTTCATGATTACTTCCAGCCTGTCTTATTGAAGATTTCAATCGCCTTTGCGTTGTGCTCGCCAAGGGTATCAAAGTCAAGCTCTTGCATCTTAAACTCGCCCCATGATTTCAGCAATTCCGGCATTTGTGCTTCAGGATTCACTGGGAACTCATAGTTGTTCGCAGACAAGTATTCTTGTGCTTCGACATCGGTCATGTATTCAACAAGCTTCAAGGCATTTTCTTTATTTTTACTATGCTTCGTTAACCCAATTCCACTGACATTCACATGGGTTCCGTTTGTTTCTTGGTTCGGATAAAAGACCCCAATGTTTTCCGCGACTTTCTTTTCTTCTGGGTCTTCAGAGTTTGCCATCAGGCCGACATAATAAGTATTCATGATGCCGACATCGCCAGTACCTGCGGCAATTGCCTTAGCCTGGTCACGGTCGCCGCCATCCGGCTGACGAGCGAAGTTGTTGACGATTCCTTCTGCCCATTCTTCGGCTTTCTCTTCACCGTTCAATTCAATGAAGGAAGCAAGCAAGGATTGGTTGTAAAGGCTTGTCGATGAACGAGCAAGAACCTTTCCTTTCCATTTATCGCTCGTTAAATCTTCATAGGTAGAAAGATCCTCAGGGTTTACGCGGTCTTTCGCATAGACGATCACACGCGCTCTTGTGGACATGCCAACCCAATAATTCTCTTTATCTCGTAAATTTTCAGGAACATTTTCATTGATCGCATCGGATTCGATTGGCTGAAGAACGTCATTGTTCTTCGCGTTCGCCAAGACACCACCATCGACGGTAATAAACAAGTCCGCATTCGTGCTCTCACCTTCACGCTTTAAGCGCTCAATCAACTCTTCTGCTTCAGCTTTCACCACATTGACTTCAATGCCAGTTTCTTCGGTAAAATTCTTGTACACTTGGTCATCTGCTTCATAGTGTCGAGCGGTGTAGACATTGACAACCTTGCTTTCCTCTTTCGCCGGTTTCGCTTTTTTCGACTCAGAACTGCTTTCAGCTGTATTGCAACCAGCAAGCCCGATGGTAAGCAAAGCAGTTGCTAGTACAGGTTTGATCCATTTTGATGCCATCATGATTGAAAACTCTCCTTTTTTTATAAAATAGTTTAATAGTATAACTAACTAGGAATGAAATTCATTCTCAATTAACTCGTTTTTATTGTACAAAGAGGAAGGGGGCAAGTCAATACAAAATTCACAACTTTTTATTATTTTCTAAATAATAATTTTTAGAATTTTATTGGAAGGAGTTACAGCGATTAAACGCGCTTTCTTTGTGCAGGAGGCTGAAGAAGAAATTATATTTTAGATAATAAATTTAAGGGGTATGGACGTGGCGTCTGTCAGAGGAAAAAGGTGGGCGAGAAGTATATCCGCGAGCATGACGTGGGAAACCACGAGGAAAACTATGTGGCGCAGTCGCTCTACAAAAAATGGGGGAAGATTGCGGATTGGTTGTTTTATGAGATGAAGTAAATGAAGCTAATGAAAAAACGAGTATAAAATCTTTGTGATTTTATACTCGTTTCATCTATTTAATCCCTCACCGATAACGTAATCAAAAAAAACACCAAAAAGCTCACAAGCAAAGCCACTCCGCCACCGATATAAAGGATTAAAGTGAACGCTTCAGGCAGCGGGAAGGGTTTCACCATATATAGCCACATGCCCGCCGTTAACCCAACCGATCCAACAATCGCGGTCCGCACTTGCAACCGGGTCATAAAGTTCTCACTGATGCGAAACACTTTATAAAAAACGGCCCACCCGAACAAGGTCAACCAGCCAACGACGAGGATATGGGCATGAATCGGGCGAAAGGCATAGGAACCTGCACCAGCCATATGCCCGCCCATCATAGCACCGATCAAGCCAAACAGCGCGGCAAAGCGCAACAGCGTTTTACTATGTGTGTTCATTTGAAAATCTCCTCCATTTGTTCAACATCTTGTCCCCTTTAATATAGATGCGGAACATGAACGGAAAATGAACAAATGGGTACAAAAAATTCTGGCAAGGGTCGGGTCCTACGATTGAACAGGCAACTCCACCACAAAAGTGGTACCTTCATTTTCTATACTCTGGACTTGAATCTCGCCACCGTGCAGATGGACAATCGTCCTCACAATCGATAACCCCAAACCCGTGCCCTCAACGGTTCGCGAGCGAGCGGAGTCGACGCGGTAAAAACGGTCGAAAATGCGTTCCTGTTCTTGCTCACTCAAGCCAATCCCGCGATCAGCAAAAGTGACTACAACAGATTGATCTCGCTCTTCAAGCGTGATATCAATACTGCCATGTTCACGATTATATTTGATCGCATTGGTAAGCAAGTTATCCCAAACGGTATTGAGTAACGACGGATCGCCCGCAATGACCACATCTGGCAACGAAAAACTGAGCATAATCCCTTTTTCACCAATTTGCCATTGATAGGTACGGACGAGTTCCTTGATTTGCTCGCCAACATTAAAAGGTTTCTTTTTTACAATCTCTTCATTCCGATCCAACGAAGCCAGCAGCAATAATTGCTTCGTTAACGTCGAGAGCCGGCCAATTTCATCATTGATGATGGATACATAACGCTTTCGTTCCGCCGGAAGAACCTCTTCATTTTCTAAAAGATTTGTATAGCCTTTAATATTGGAAAGTGGGGACTGGATGTCATGCGAAATGTTCGAGATGAACTCTTTTCTTGTGTCTTCTGTTTGTTCTAGTTTACGAGCCATGGTTAAAAAGCTATGAGAAAGTTTGCCTAACTCATCTTGACGAGTGACATCAAGGTCGACGTTGAACTGACCATTGGCGAGTAGTTTGGTCGCAGATGTCAGTTTTGTAATCGGCTGGACCAAATACTTGGTGCTAAACATCACCAACACAATACTAAAAGAGATGGTTAAAGCTAAAAGCCAGGCAAACAAATGATGCATTTCATTAAAAAGCAGGTCAATATTCGGCCTCAAGAAAAGCGCATACTGTTCGTCATCATGGGTGAGCGGGACGCCAATCGTATTTTTCAGTTCATTTGCAAAAAAGCCAGTCACAAAGGTCTCCTGTGGGAAGTGGAGAATCCCATGATAAACTTCACCACTTAACACTTGTGCTACAACGGAATCGGCAACATTTTGCTCCCGAAATGGGGCGCCAAAATACGTTTCGCTACCGGAAGAGTTCACCAAGTACAGCTGGTACCCAACAGCCGAAAGATTCTCCAAATACTCTTCTAAATTGATGGAAGGATGACCTTCCGCAAACGCCGCAACTTCTAAGGCGATGGTGGTGTTTTTTTCATCATTATAAGGCTTTAATTTCTGTTGGTAATACGTGTTGGACAGGATAAACGCCAACACGCTGCTTAACAACATGATGGCAACGGTCATCACAATGAATTTGACATAAAGAGTTTTCATCAGCGTTGAGCCTCCAGAAGATAACCAACACCTCGTACGGTTTTGATGTGAAAATCATTGGTCAACCCCGAAAATCGTTCGCGCAATCGTTTGATATGGACATCGACCGTTCGTTCGTCACCTTCGTAATCAATGCCCCAGATGTTTTCAATCAATTGATCCCGCGAAAACACTTGCATCGGATGGGAAGCTAAAAAATGCAAAAGCTCAAATTCTTTTAACGGTAAAAGCAGCGTACGGTCCGCTAGCTGAACTTCATATGTTTTTTTATTAATGGAGGTACTGCCTAGGCGGATCAACGAATCATCAGTTGAAACCTCATAGCGTCGCAACAACGCTTGGATGCGAAACAGTAATTCTTTTGGTTCAAACGGCTTGACCAAATAATCGTCCGTCCCAGCTTGAAAGCCTTCTTCTTTATCTTCAATTTGATTTTTGGCTGTTAGCAAAATGACAGGCAGATCATAGTGAGCACGAATCTCGCGCGTTAACGCAAATCCGTCGATAAACGGCATCATCACATCTACCACTGCCAAATCACAAGTTTCCTTTTTCAAAATCTCCAACGCTTCGCTGCCATCTTTTGCTTGAACAACGTTGTACCCGGCTGCATGTAAGTGAATGGTGACAAGCTCTAAAATATGTTGATCGTCATCAACTAATAAAATCGTGGTCATCGTGACTTCTCCTATTTTTTGATAGTTTCTTTCGATCGTAAAAATTTATCCTCGATTTAAAAAGCCCACAACAAAAGCTGGGGCTGTTTCTACTATTTAAACAACAAGCGTGCCATCGCTCATTTTAACGATTTGGTCAACATAGGCAAGCATTTCCTCGTCGTGGGTCACCATTAACGTTGTCAAATTCAAATCTTTCGTCAAATCGCGGATCAATTTCATCACATCTTTGCTTTTTTTCGAATCCAAACTGGCCGTCGGTTCATCGGCAAACAGCACTTTAGGTTGGTGAATCAACGCCCGTGCAATCGCCACTCGTTGTTTTTCGCCGCCTGATAACGAAGCAGGATAAGCCTTTTTCCGATGACTCATTTCAACGAATTCTAGCATTTCCGTCACTTTACGTTTTTGTGCTTGTTTTGTTAAAGTCGATTCGGATACATCAAGCATAAGCATCAATTGTTCCTCGACAGTGAGAAATGGAACAAGGTGAGCAAATTGAAACACAAAGCCAAACTCTTTTGCGCGGATTTTCCGCACTTGTTCAGCGTTCATCACTGATAGATTTTTCCCATCGAATTGAATTTGCCCATTAGAAGCCGGTTGGAGCCCGGCCGCAATCGTCAGAAGCGTGCTTTTCCCAGAGCCTGACGCACCGACCAATGCGGTGACTTCTCCTTCTTTAAGCGAAAGGCTGATTCCTTTTAAAATTTCTTCGCTCGCTTCGCCCTGCGTAAATGTTTTTCTCACTTGCTTCAGTGTAAAAATGCTCATCTTACATCTCTCCTTGTTGGATTGCTTGTAAAGGTTGTACTTTTTTAATCTGAATCCCTGAGACGGTAGCGCCGATAAAACCAATCAGCAGAAAGACAACCGAAAGGAAAATGGTTGTGTCCAAGGTTAAATGGAACGGCATGCCGTTAGGAGCCAAAACATTAAAAATTTGACTGAGTGCAGTCGCAAGCGTCAATGCAATCGTCGTAATCACAACCATTTGCGTCCACATCATATTGAAGAGGGAGCTTGTCTTCATCCCAATCGCTTTTAAAATCCCATATAACCCGAGTTTTTGCACATTCATCATATAGAAAAAGATCGCAAACAACAGGCCACTTATGACCACTAAAAACCAAACAATCATATTCAAAGACATTTGTTCGGCTTTATAACTAGGGATCGTGTTGAGGAACTCACTGTTTGAGAAAGACTCTAAGCTTGTAAATTCCTGAGAAGATTCGGCCTCTGGTAGGAAAACCAATTGCATTTCGTATACGCGATACATTTCCTGAAAATCTTCTTTATTGATAAAAGCAACAGGGGCATGGCTGAATTTCTTTTGATCGACAAAGCCCTTGACCGTTAAATGACCACTAAATTGTGGGTTGGTTAAATGATCGCCGATCGTAATTCCTTCATCTTCCAACGAGCGATCTAAAATAATTTCGCCTTTCTTCACTTTTGGAAACCATTCCGAATCCGTAGCGGTAACAAACGAAACACTCTGCTGCTTTTCTGACTCATCATGTAAAAATCCCATTTGAATGGAAAAGGCAACTGCATCTTGATGATTCTTAAGTATGTCTGTTTGAATCACTTTATCAATTCTTGAAAAGGTATAGTTCTGGTCAGCATCTTCATTAAGATAAAACTGTCCATCCGGCAAATCCTTGATTAAAGCGGCATTGTCCTGTGACAAGCCATTGGCCAAACCCGATATGATAAACGTAAGGAAACTGATCAGAAACACGATCGAACCTAAAATTAAAAAGCGCGCTTTGTTTTTCTTCATTTCTTTCCAAGCCATTTTCATATTCATTCCTCCTTTTGACATTCTTAATTTACCGCGTGAATATGAACGGAGGATGAACAGGGGAAAACAAAAAAAGAAATCTCCACGAAGTTTTAGAGATTTCTTTTTGATAAAGCTATTCTGTTTTCGTCACTTCCCGTTCGTTAATCGGTTGAACGGGCCTGCTGTTATGCGGGAATATGCTACCGAACGCACCAATTTGTTCCCGAGACATTTCGAGCGGTTCTTCTAAAAGAATCCAACTGACTCCCTCTGAGCAGGAAGGTGTTGTTAACGAGCCATCATAACGGAGGAAGGAGTAGTCTTCAGGGATAAGGTTATCAAGGTCAACAGCCTGTTCTAACGGAACATCTTCTTCTGTTTCTTCCTCTGGTAGCTTGGACCACATCTCAGCTAACACTTGATTTTCCTTTCCTTCATCGATTAGAAACCCTAGAACAGCGAGCTCACCTTCGTCATTTTGATGAACCAAATGTCCTTCCATTTCAAAAGCTTGTCCATCTAATTGATGTTCACTTGGTTTATGAAAATGCATTTGCACCAGGGTATACTTCTCTCCATCGACGGTGATGGTATTTTTCCCTGAAGCATCATTCGCTTGAATCGTGTGAGTGTTATTCATCAGTGTAAAAGAAGTAGGGGAATAATTGATGTCCACTTCCGTAGCGCTATTGTCCACTTTTACATTGGCTAGTTCAATATCGATTGGGGATTGCTCTGTCCCATCCGCGCAGTCCGCAAAGGACGAATCTAAATTTGCCCAGTGATCAGGACCGTTCTCACCCTTGTAAGACCAGACAGGTGATTTGCTTTCCGTTTTTGTTTCCGCTGCGGCTTCTATAACTTCGATCTCTTTAGAAGAAGTGGTGGCCTTTGACGTACAAGCAGTCATCAATAATAGAGTTGCTAGAGCAATAAAATGGATAAAGTTTTTCGTTTTCATCGTATTTCTCTCCTTTGCTGTTAAGGTGAATATGTAAATGGTGAAGAATTCAAAGAACAGTATCTATTATGAAAAGATTCGATAGGGAATGGAATGCATCTATTTATGCAATTTAGGTTCTCATAAAAGAGAATACAAGATACGCCAAGGGGTAGGTCTTTATACCTAACAGTAAAATTGAAAAGGTGACAAGGTTTGCTGATTTGCGCGTAAAAACCTCCGCAAGAAAACAAATCATTCGTCGAATTTTGTATTTCCGGGGAAATAGGTGGTTGAATTTGTCTGTTGATTCGCTTAGTAAGAGTAGATTGCTTTGTGTTTCAATTTTATTAGTTATTTCCAATTGAAATAGGTGTTATGTAGCTATTTCAATGGGGATTAATAGGAAATAGGAGAGAGATTTACTAGAATTTGATCATTGTGATATAGCAAAAATAATGTTAGAAATGATGAATTGTTTGGTTATTCTAGCAATCTAACTATATATCGGATACCTGATATGGTTACATAACCTTTCGAAGGGGATTGTGAACTGCCGAGAAGGCGTATCGATAGGTGATACATTTAATAGAAGCTTGGGGAAGGTTAGAGCTGAGATCAAGAAAGAAGTCTTCTTCAAACAACTCCACTAAAGGAACGTATGTTTGGTGTGCGAGGTTTCTGTTGTTGTGGTGGTGGTATTGCAGGCGGTTCAGCAATGAATGAGTTTATATCGACATGCGATATGTAAAAAAATGTGCGACAAAAAGGAACGGCTTGTGAAATCTAGTTGACTCGTTAAGTAAATTAGAAGAGAAAGTACAAGAGACTATCCTTGTAGCTATGCTTTAGTTGTATCGGTGTGCGATATGGGGAGTTAGACAGATAATAAATAATATTGATAGAGAGCAACTATGAGGTTGTCCCTTACGAGGGTAAGGTATGTTGGTAGTGTGTAAGGATATGAAAGATTGTAGCGTGTATCGCTATACGATATGTAAGCCTTTGTTTGCAGACTTAACAATGCTGCAAACGCGGCATTGAATAATACCATTCAGAGTAAATAACGAAGTGACAATAACTAGGTGTGAAACTCCCCAATTTATGCTGTTTGATAGAATTAAGCAAAGAGATAGAGTGAAAGCGATATATAATCCTCTTATTTCGATGATATTCGACTGAATATTTTGTATCGGTAGGCGATATGCCCCTTGCGCATTCGTGTGAAAACCGGCATATTTAATAGAGAGACATTTTTTGACTTCGTAGATTTAAGACCGATCGAATCGGCTTTAAGTTTTTAATAATAGATTTTGAAGGAGGCGCGATATGCGAAGCGATATTCAACCGTATGAACTATCTTTCTCTTCCAAGGAAGCGGCGGAAAAAGCGGGGATTGCGACACCGACTGTTCGGAAGTATGCGCAAATCTTAGAGAAGAATGGCTATGAGTTTTTAAAAGAGGGCGATCGCCGTATTTTTGTTCAGTCCGATATTGATGTGCTTGTATCGTTACGCGATACGGACATGCCTTTAGAGGATGCGGCAAAGGAATGTGCTACTCAACAGAAAGAGCGATTAATAGGCTCTACTGAAATCGAAGTAGCGGTACCCGATACATATAGCAATAGCAATAGGAATTTGCCCCAAGATCCGAACCAATTAAAAGAGATGTTCTCGTTTCTAGCCAATGAGCTCGCAGCCACAAGGGAAATGAATGTTCAACTCACCAATGATATGGCTCACCTGAAAACAACGGTTTCGCGGCTTCAGCAGGACCATCACGATTTAGGAGCGCATATTCGAAACTCCGCCCAAAAAACACAATTGAAAATTGAAAAACTAGCGGAACAAGAACGAACACATTACGAAACGATGTTAGAAGAAGAAAAACAAAAGAACGAAAACTTACAAAGAGAAATCCAAGCTTTAAGGGAAGAACAGAGTCAGGTGTGGCGTTCGCAAAGTGAATTTAATCGACGGATTGAAGCCAGGGTGGACAAACAGCCTAAGGATCCGTGGGGGAAGTTTCTTTCTATTTTCCGTAAATAAGGTGCCTTATAAAAGGCTCTTTTTTTTGCTTTTATTAGAAGAACAGCGTTTTGAACAAAGTTTAATATTCTATAAAAAAGACCCCATTTAGGGTCGAGTTTAAGGCAGAGCTTTTTAGTAAGTGGTCTCGGTCAGGTAGACTGCCATGAATGCTAGTGCTCGTGTTACGCGACCTTCTGTATTTCTTCTTCCAATCGGTCATACAGGTTGGCCAATAGTTGGCTATAACTGCCCTTAATTTTTTCGTAAATCAGTTTAGCTTCACTTTCGTCGTAAAGGTGGGAAGTTTTAGTACGGTCTACCATCATATCAATCCATTGGTCTCCGTCCTCAATCAAACCATAAGCAAATGCCTCTCGGATTGTTGCTCTGGGACTTTTTATTTCAGTTATCCCTGTATATTCTAAGAACATTTTCATAAGTTTCCAGCTCAATTCAAAAGTGAACTCAAACCGCTGAATGACACCGTCGTAGACAATATCTGAATCTAGTTGGATTTTGGTAGCTTCACTAAGCCTTGAGGTTGCACGTTTGTAATCATTAAGCTTCTCGTAGAGCCTGTCCTTGTTCATAGATAACCACACCTTCACTTTTTATATTAGAAATTAGTTTTTCTTTTGTTAAACGGTCCATAAAGACAACGTCGATTTTTAAGGGAGTGGGCAATTCCTGTATTGTTTGTACGATTAGATTTTGCTCGGTGGGTGAACTATTGCTTGTAAAAACAGCTAAATCAATATCGGAAGCTCGGTGGTAATCCCCTCTTGCTCTTGAACCAAATAATAGAACTTTTTCAATTTGATCACTCATTAAGCAATATCTTTGTAATTCACGAATAAAGCGGCTTGAAATTCCTGTTGTATTCCAATAAGAATTTTTCACAATACCACCTCGATTCTTTTTATTTTATTTATGTTCCTTTATTTCCACTATATGGTTCATTTAATAAAGAATCCATCATTGAAGCGAAGTTTTTTCATTGTCAATCAGTGCTGGGGTACATGTATTGATGTAATGCCTTATCCGACCAGGAAGCATACTCTATTTATTTCCAAAATTTCAAAAAACAAAAGCCAAATCCAAAACCAGTTCGTCTAATAAGCAGATTGACCAACAAACAAGGGGGTGGCGGCATGCTTGAGTTGATTACTAGAGCACAAGAAGGAGATGATGAAGCCTTTTTGGAGCTGTTTCAAACATATGAGAATGATTTGTACCGTATGGCATATGTGTATGTGAAAAATCAGGAAGATGCGCTTGATGTGGTTCAGGAGACGGCGTACAAGGCGTTTAAAAACATCGGTACATTAAGAGAACCGCGCTATTTAAAAACATGGCTATTAAAAATTGCAATCAGCTGTGCGACAGATTTGCTGCGAAAAAATAAAAAGGTCGTCCATTTAAATCCGGATTATGCTGAGTGGGTCGGAAAAGAGTCAGGAGATGTACCGTTGACAATTACAATACAACAGATTCTTGAAACATTGGACGAGCATGAAAAATCGATCGTGTTTATGAAGTATTATCAGGATTACACTTTTAAGGAAATCGCCGATGTGAAGGAGATGCCATTGGGGAGTGTCAAGACGATGTTATACCGGGCGTTGGAGAAGCTGCGTGTTCAGGTGAAAGGGGCGGATTTGATATGAGCAATGAGATCAAGCGTGAGTTAGAGAAAATTGAAATCCCTGCGGAACTACATAATCGAGTGAAACTGGGCGTGGACAAGGCCAAGCAAGAAAAGCTGGACGAGCAGGGAATTCCTCCAAGAAAACAGACACATGTGAAAAGGTATAAGGGTAAACTTGCGGGCCTTGTTGCGGCTGCACTCGTTGGGGTTACGCTTTCTTCAGGATTTTTCCTTCCGAGCATGAACAAAGTATTGGCAAGCACGCCATTACTTGGTGGTGTTTATGAGAAGTTTGGCGATAAAATAGGGATGCATTTGGCGGAACAAAACTTTGTTACCGAGCTTGATCAGGAAATGACCAAGAACGGTGTGACGGTCAAGTTAACGCATGCTTACTTTGACGGCGATGTGGTGAGTGTGACAGGGCAAGTGAGTGGCGACCTTGAGAAAGGGAAGAATGAACCAGGTGAAGTTAGCTTGGATGTGAATTTTGATTATAACAAAGGCGACAGCGATCCATGGTTAAATGGGATGTCAACGGGAATGCAGGAAGCAGAGGATGGTTATGAGTTTCAATGGAAAATGAATTACCCTCATAAAAACATTGAAGAAGAGTTCACGCTGCCAATCACGATTCATTCGATCAACGGAATCGCTGGTGAGTGGAACTTTGAAGTACCACTTACCCAGGAAGCAAGCACGGTATTTGATCTTGAGCATGTACAGAAATATGACGATGTGACCATTAAGATTAATGAGTGGAAGCAATCGAATGCTTCATCTACCGTTACCTTTGAAACGGTTGCCGCCCATGAAGGGGATTACATCGACCTGTATAAAGCCGAAGATGTAGATGGGAACGTGTTGTTCCATTATGCAAATAATACAGAGCTTTCGCGTAGTAAAGAAGAGGATGGGTATCATCAAACTCTTCGAAAAACGGTGGATCAGATAAAGGAAGGGACTAAAGCAATTACGTTCTATCCATCTGTAGACATTGAAGACCCAGTCGTGGAGCAGCGACTAAATAAAAAGAGCTTCACATTGGAAAGTAAGCGGTCTGATTTAGCGATTAAGGTGAACAGCGTGAAACAGAAAGACGGTCAGCTTATCCTTGATTATGAGTTCCAAGGGTTGTCTGACAATCTGAGCGGCCATGAATTTGAGATGATTCATCATAACTTGTCTTATGCATTTACGCTGGTTGATAAAGACTTTGTCGGTAAAATTGATCCTGAAAATCCAGTTCCGCCTGAGGGACATAGTATTTCAAGGAATGAAGTGATTATAAAGGATAAGGACGAGTACCAGTTCCAGTCCGTGTTTAAGTTGGATGGGGAAGAAACCATTAAGGACTTTACTTTAAAAGATACCGTCTTGCAGATGGATTTTGATAGTTTTATTCCGGTGAAGGAGTTAAAGGCGTTTACGGTGGAGTTGCCAAGAGATTAATGTAGATGGGTCAGGCGTGCTACGGTAGCCTGGCCTTCAATAATTTCTTAGCTTTTTGTGTACAAAAATAACAAGGCCAAAATAAATAGCTACCTCATATTTTTTGGTAATAGGTAGCTATTCAATCCTCATAATCATATTTACAAATGTATCTTTTAATCCAGTTAACTACTTCTTCAAACTCAGGGCGATTGCTATCATCTGCTAATCGCAAGGTCCATTGGAAAACTTCTTCATCGTCTACTAATAAACTATAACCGTTTAAATCCAAGAAGGTAAATGTTGCTAAATAGGAAGTACGTTTATTTCCATCTGTAAAACAATGTCCGCTGGCTAAATGATAATAATAGACAGCTGCTTTTTCCTCAATGGTAGGGTATCTTTCATAGTCACCATATCCTGACATAGGTAGAGCTAACTTTGCTTCTAGCTTCCCTTTTTCTCTACCTGGAACCCCCCCGAAATCCCGAAGGGCCATATCGTGTAATGCCTCTACATCTTCTACTTGAAGATAATCAAATTCCATTAATTTTTGCTAAGCTTCTCCAGGGCCTTGCCATTCGCTTTTACTGCTCGATTATAACTAGCCTGGATTCTTTTTTTGCGATCAGTGGTTTGGGTTTTTCTGATAGCAGTAGCATTCATATCTTCATCATCCCTTTTCTTCTTCATAAGGTACCACCTCTTATAAGTCTATATATATGAGAGGATACCCAATTTAGAAATAATTATTCAGACTATTAAAATTATTTACCCTACTATTTCTACTTTACACTTTTTTCTTACCAAAATCTACTAGTCTATGTTCTTTAAAACAAATTTCTAAGAAGATTTTGTTTCGATAAAATCCTGTATCAAAAGAGGGTAATAGTAGGTTATTGCACATAACCAACTACCAGTTTTAGTGTGGGGAAGAAACGATTAAGAAATTCACTTTAAAAGATACCGTCTTGCAGATGGATTTTGATAGTTTTATTCCGGTGGAGTTGTCTAGGTAATGGAATGTTGAGGGTGAACGCTTTATTGAGGTTCATCCTCATTTTTGTGCATACCATTAGGGGTGTTTATTCGCTGTAGGGTGAATATTTATTCTCTCTACAGCGAATAAAACTGTGCTAACGGCGAATAAATCTTCTTTGACGGCGAATAAACGAGTGCGAACTGCGAATATATTGACGCTTACTGGGAATCAAATAGTCAGATCCAGGTCTGAAGGGGGTAAATACCCTGGTTATTTAGTCTTCAACCTTCAAAAGGAGTAAGAACTTGATTATATAAACGACGCTTTGTAGCTTTTTTCCGATTATAGGACTCTAGAAAATAAAAAGGGGGACATAAAACCTAGTATTTTGAATGCAAATGCCGGGGTTTAGTGTAAAAAGTCCTGTAATTTAACATATTCCCTATTGAAATGGTAAAAAATACCCTTTATTCTAATAGAGTCATATAGAATTAAAGACCTATAAAGGGAGAGAGAAGAGATGGGGAAGACGTTTATTAAGATTGCTGTAGTTTATTTTGCAATTGGTGTGCTGTTGGGCATGACGATGGGGATGATTCATGATTTCCGCTTCACGTCGCTACATGCGCATGTGAATCTACTAGGATGGGTGTCAACGGCAGTATTTGGGCTGATTTATTCGGTTTATCCATATGCGGCCGAGACAAAACTAGCGAAGTCGCACTTCTGGTTACATAATATCGGATTGCCAGTGATGATGGTTGGCTTGCTTTGTGAGTCTTTGGGCGTGACTGCAGGGGTTCCTATTATGATCGTCGGGTCACTTGCGGTTGTGGTTGGCACATTGATTTTCATGGTGAATGTGTTGAAGAATTTAAACACTAGTTCCGTTCAACGGGCGAACCAGGATTTTAAGGCGTAATAGAGTTCGGTGCTAAAATTGGGCCCAGCTCATTCAGTGGGAAAAGAAGAATTGGCTGAATGGAGTTAAATTCAACCTTAAATAGTGACCAATATAGGAAATTTCGGGAGAAGGCCTGGTTGAGGGCCTTTTTTCTATGTTTTTGGGTAAAAGTCGAACCTTGATTGGAGGTGATTATTTTTTACTCTACGAAAATAGGGTTTGCTCTACGAAAAGTGCCAAATACTCTACAAGATTTGAATTTGTTCTACGAAACTGGACGTTTACTCTACAAACGGGAGTTATTACCAATTCCGGAGGGGTAGGGCGGACCTTGCGGTCTTGCTCCACGCAAAAGAGGAACAGCACGACTGGCTGTTCCTCCTATAAAACAAATTTATTTATCCCACTTATCGACAACAGTTACACCAAGGTTCTGGTAGTTCTGCATTTCGTTAAAGATGCGTGGGGCTTCTTCTAATGAAATCGTCTGGGTGACGAGCTGACCTGGGTTGAGCTTGCCTTTTTCGACCATTTCGAGCATGTTTGGATAGCGTGATGGCTGCATGCCGAGAGATCCGACGAATTGGATTTCGTATTGGACGATTAAATCCACCGGTAAGGCAATCATGCCTTCCTCGTCGCGTGTCGTTAAGCCGATTTGCAAGTGACGGCCACGTTTGCGTAGGCTCGACACCGATGACTGACATGTTTGCGCGATTCCAAGTGCATCAATTGATACATGTGCGCCGCCTTTGGTGATCTCACGGATTGCTTCTGGTGCAATCTCATCGCGAGCGTTAACTGTAGCTACAGCACCAAGCTGTTTTGCAAACTCGAGCTTATCCTCACCAATATCGACGGCAATGACGTTAGCACCCAATGCTGTTGCAATCTGAATTGCGGATAAGCCTACACCACCACAACCATGAACGGCAACCCACTCACCGGCTTTGACTTGAGCTTGGTCTGTGACACCGTGGAACGCGGTCATGAAGCGGCAGCCCATTCCGGCAGCTTCGACGAACGAAATGTTTTCAGGTAAACGTGTTAAGTTCGTATCGGCATTTGGCACGTGGGCATAGCGACCAAAGCCTCCCCAGGAAGAGAAGCCTGGCATTAGAATGTTTTCGCAGATGTTGTGATGGCCGCTGACGCAGTACGGGCAAGTGCCATCGCCAATCGTAAATGGCACAATGACGCGGTCGCCTTTTTGGAAGTTCTTCACGTTTTTGCCGACTTCTTCAACAACGCCACTGAACTCATGACCTAATACATGCGGTAGTGGTAGCTCGATGCCGATCCAATCCCAATCGCCTTGCCATGCGTGCCAGTCACTGCGGCAGACCCCATTTGCTTCAACTCTCAACACAACGCCATCTGGTGAGCACTCTGGATCAGGCATTTCTCTTACTACTAAAGGTTTTTTGAACTCTTCTAATACTAATGCTTTCATCTAACAGATTCCCCCTAACATATAAATAAGCCATTCGAAAAGAATGGTGGAACACAAAGAAAGCTATGTGTATTCTAAGGTGGGGAAGATAAAGACGAATACTAGAAGTTAATATTCAGACTATTCAGTTTACTATATTCTAGTATATCCCTTTTAATTACCAAAATCTAGTACTACAATCGGTAATTACCAAATTTTTCATTTATCCTAAAATGGAATAGTAGTTTACATATTTACCGAGGTTGGGAAAGTAATTATATAATAGAAGAAACTAGGTAAACGCTTACAAACAAAGGTGTGCTAATAGCAAGTTCAGCGCCTACAAAATTAAGGGCGTTTGAATTCCCCTTTACAAGGTATGAGGCATGTCCCTCCAGTAGAACTGTCTATGGTAAAAATTACACGTGCTAACCAAGCTAGTTCTTGGGTAACTAAAAAGCACCTGAACCAAATTCAGGTGCTTGTGCTAGCTTAATAGAAGCGCTTAAAGCTATCAAAATGCTTTTTGTAATAGCTGTTATTCAAACTAGAAATCTCAACTTTGTCGTTGCCGGCATGGATGAACTGATTGTTTCCTAGGTAAATGCCGACGTGGGAGATGCCTCTTTTATACGTATTTTCAAAGAATACAAGATCGCCAACGGCTGGTTTGTCCACGTAGTAGGAGCGGCTATAGAATCCTTCTGCCGACGTACGGGACACATCATAACCTGCTTGTTTATAAGCATAATAGATAAACCCGCTGCAGTCGAAACCACTTGGGCTGCTACCGCCCCATGCATATGGCGTACCAAGCAAGGATTTCGCAATTGAAACTAGTTGGTCTGCATCATTGGAAACAGACGCCACTTCCTCTTTTACAGTCTGAGTAGTGCTTGCTTGAACAACGGTGTTGCTACTAGCTTGCCCAGAAACCTTTAGTGTTTGCCCTGCATAAATTAAATCTGAGGAAAGATTATTTAATGCTTTTAGATTGTTTACTGTTGTTCTGAACTGGGCAGCGATTTTGCCTAATGTGTCACCAGACTTAATTTTATAGGTCGAAGTGGAGGTGGGCTTTGCTGCAGTCGTGCTGCTACCAGTTGACGGTGCTGGAGCAGTGGTAGTAGCTGATCCGGACGCGGAAACTTTCAGCTTCTGACCAGGGAAAATCAAGTCGCTACTTAGATTATTCCAGCTTTTTAACTTTGCCACGGTTGTTTTATGTTTACTTGCGATGCCACTTAAGGTGTCACCGGAAACAATGGTATATGTACGGGTAGCGGTCGTGTTGCTGCTTGTGCTCGTTGCTGGACGTTTGTCGCTACTGCTTGTTGTTGTTGTACTAGTCTTTGAGACTTTGAGCTTTTGATTCGGGAAAATGAGATCCGAACTTAACCCGTTCAAGGTCTTTAGTTGAGGCACTGAAATCGAATGGTTTCGCGCAATATGCGACAAAGTGTCTCCTTTTTTCACGGTATAGGTGTCAGCAAATGCCGTCGAGGCGAAAGCTGATGATAGAATCGCGGCCGTCGCGATGGTGGTGACTTTTTTCTTCATCGTTTTCCAATCACTCCTTTTTCTCGTAGTTTTCTATCAATATTCTATCACAGGTGCCATAGGGAAGGTATAAGTTTCTGTCAAGTGTTCCCATGATTGCCAAGCAGTTAACAAGTAAAAATGGAATCTATTTACAAATGAGTTCGAATCTAATAGAATAATGTCATATTGTGTTGGAGGATTAGAGAATTGAATAATCAATTGTCAGAATTGCAAGTCAAGCAAGATGAGTTTTTTGACTTGCTGAAACGAACATACGAAAAAGGAACCTCAGAGAAAGATATAACAGTCGAACGTTTATTAGAAGATTTAAAAATGGATATTCGAAGAGTGATTGCGAAGTAGAGGGGCGTATACTACGCCTTTTTTTGTTTTCTTTTGTTTTTTTTACTAAAAGCACTTAAAAACTTTCAACCTTTAGCCGATATAGGAAATATGACTGTTTTAAAGGCAAAATCACTGAAAAGTGATGACGCAAAGCTATAGGGGCCTCCGCAGAATCTGCAAGGCTAGCCAGTTGCCATCATAATGTAAAGGAGAAAGAGGATGTCAAAAACGTATTTTCTAACACCTGAGGAAAGAGCGCGGAAGAAACAGCGAAACAAGGTTGTTCTATATGCGACTTTAATCCTGTTAACGGCTGTTCTTAGTACAGCGGTGACCATTCTTGCCAATCAGATGTAATCAATAAAAAAGGAGCGGTTCCTTAGTGGACTGCTCCTTTCTGTTTGAGAATTTCTTCGGGGGCTTGCAGGTTTCTAAGCTAAAATAATGACCTGATACAAAATACCCAAACAAAAGGTAAAATATAGTATTTCAATTCCTGAGGTAATCCTATATAATATCTTTGTTATTCGTAGAAGGGTTACCAAGAGGAAGGAACCTGTTCGTTGCCATCAAAAGATCTACTAAGCTTTAGAAGGAGAAGGTTCATGTCGAGTTCATATTTTATGACGCCCGAAGAGAGGGCGAAAAAGAAAAAACGAGACAAATTGGTGCTCAATGTCTCGTTGATAATTGTAACTGCACTTGTAACGATGGCTGTTACATTAGCGCTAGGTAAAGTGTAATGAGCACAAATGCAAAAGGAGCGACATTTATGGGTCGCTCCTTTTGCATTTAATCAGCAATAAAGTAATCAAGCAAATACTCATACCAGACTTGATGGCCTTTTTCATTTGGAAGTGTTGTGCCATCTTGTTCGACAAGATAGTCTTCAATTTCTTTACTTTCAGGATCTGGCCATGCTGTCCAATGATCCAAATATGGTATCTCTTCTTCTTCAGCAAACTGTTTCAAAGCATCGACTTGAACAGGATAATAGTTTGCGTTATAAAGAGGGTTCGGCGGTTGAAGCAGCATGACAGAGTCAGGATTGGCTTCACTTAACCCAGAGCGGATGGCTTCAATGTTCTGATGCGAGTTACTAATCATCACAAGACCGTTATCCATTAAGGTAAAAGGTTCAAGTAAAGTCAGATCTGGTTGAAGTGAAACCAACTCTTCCAATTTTTCTTCAGACAAAAACTCCGCTGAAGTAAGTTCGTAACTTTTAACCTTGACTTGAATGGTATCGCCATAGGCTTCTTCAAGTGAACGTTTCAACTGTTGACTCCAACCTCCGTCATCTACACCAAGAGATATCGATCCGGCTAGTAAGATGGTAAATGGGCGTCCATCTTCCAAAGCCAGTTTGTAATTTTCTCTCGCAGGTTCTGGCCAGTTTTGTGTGAACCGCAGGGGTTCTTCTGAATCAATCCTTGCTGGTGACTCTTTTTGCTCCGGTTCCTTCGTTCGATCTTCGCTAACAGATTTTTCTGCCGAGACCGATGTTTTCTCTTTCCAATGCAGGCTTCCATAGATCAGGGTGCCTACACAAATTAGCGCAAGCAGCAGAACAAGAAATTGTTTCACCCTGTCATCCCTCATTTCTAGTTAAATGTAAAATATGCCATATTCATAAAATCTATTTTAAAATCCCGAGAAACTTGTTTTAATAGAAGTAGTGCTTAAGACACAGAAAAAATGACATGGATATTGAAATTATGACAAATATTACTATTAATTTCAAGTTTTCATGATATAATACTCAAAGATTTGTAGAAAAAGAGCGGAGGAGAAACATGGAAGAAACAATTAGTTTAAAAGAGTTGCTATTGACGCTTAAAAAACGCGTGGCTTTGATTATTGCGATTACCTTAACAGCTGTTATTATTTCAGGAGCTGTTAGTTTTTTTCTTTTAACCCCGATTTATCAATCCACAACTCAATTGTTAGTTAGTCAATCTAAAGATGAGCAACAGTTGTATAACTACAATGAGGTCCAAACAAATTTACAATTAATTAACACCTATAATGTAATCATTAAAAGTCCTGCGATTCTAGACCTAGTAGCAAAAGAAATTGGATTGGATATAACTGCACAACAATTAAATGAGAAAATTACAGTTGGGAGCGAAGCGGATTCGCAAGTGTTGAATATCTCCGTCCAAGATGAAGATCCTCAAACAGCAGCTGACATCGCTAATACGACTGCGACTGTTTTCTCAAAAGAAATTGTCAACTTAATGAATGTCGATAACGTGAGTATTCTATCAAAAGCGACAGTAACAGATGGGCAATCTCCAATTAAACCACAACCATTATTAAATATAGCGATTGCACTTGTTGTGGGCTTGATGGCTGGTGTTGGTCTTGCGTTCTTATTGGAATACCTGGATAACACAGTAAAGAATGAACAAGATATCGAGAAAACATTAGGTATTCCAGTCCTTGGCATCATTTCCGTGATTGACGAAAGCAAAATGGAAGATGCTAGCTCGCGACGTGCTGCACGTAATTCAAATATAAGAGGTGAGTCAGTTGGGTCTTAAGAAACAAGGGAAACAAATGTTATTGAATCAAAAACGGAAACTAGTAACGGCCATTGACCCTAAATCTCCAATTTCTGAACAATACCGGACGATTCGGACGAACATCCAATTTTCTTCTGTAGACGAAGAAATGCAAGTCATCATGGTTACTTCCTCTGGTCCAATGGAAGGGAAGTCAACGACAGCAGCCAATCTTGCTGTTGTATTTGCACAACAAGATAAGAAGGTTTTATTGGTGGATGCGGACTTACGGAAACCGACGATGCATTATACATTTAACCAAACCAATACATTCGGATTAACCACTGTTTTAGCTGGGCAAATGCCGTTACACGAAGCAGTGAATCCTACAGATGTGCCGAACTTAACGATTTTGACCAGCGGTCCAATCCCTCCAAACCCTGCAGAGTTGATGGGGTCAAAGAGCATGGAACGGTTCTTAAATGAAGCAAAACAAAAGTATGATGTGATCCTTTTTGATACACCACCAATTGTTGCGGTGACCGATGCGCAAGTTTTGGGGAACTTATGCGATGGAAGCGTACTGGTTGCCTATAGTGGCAAAACAGAAATGGAAGATGCAGCTAAGGCTAAAGACCTACTTTCGACAACGAAGTCCAAATTACTAGGAGCTGTATTAAACGGGAAAAAGCTTCAAAGCTCAGATTATTACTATTATTATGGTACTAGATAATAAAATTACAGAAAGAAAACGTGTTTCGACCTTATTCGACAAAATACACCCTTTGACCTATTGATAGGTCGGTGGTAGCATAATGTCAGACCGAATTTTCGACAAAAATGAAGTGGAGGGATTGGAATGATTGACATACATTGTCATATCTTACCTAGTATTGATGATGGTGCCCAAACGGTACATGACAGCTTAGAAATGGCAAAGCTGGCTGTTCAGGAAGGGATCACAACAATCATTGCAACTCCCCACCATAAAAATGGACGTTATGAGAATCCAAAGGAAACGATTTTAAATAAAGTAGAAGAATTAAACAGGCATTTCCAACAGGAGAACATCTCATTAAACGTTCTTCCTGGGCAAGAAACGGCCATTAACGGGGACATGATTGAGGATTATGAACAAAGTCATATCATGACGTTAAATGGGACGCAATATGTATTTGTCGAGTTTCCATCCAGTCATGTACCGCGCTATGCGGAAAAGATGCTGTTTGATTTGCAGTTGAAAGGTTTATCTCCAATTATTGTTCATCCGGAGCGAAATGCGGAAATCATTGAACGCCCGGAGAAGTTGTACAACTTTGTAAACAAAGGTTCATTAGCGCAGATTACAGCGGGAAGTGTTTGTGGAAAGTTTGGAAAGAAGATTAAGAGTTTCACAGAACAATTGATGGAAGCAAACCTGGTTCACTTTATAGCTTCTGATGCTCATAATGTCTCAAGTCGGGCGTTTCATTTGGGACAAGCTTATGACCTAATCGGAAAACAGTATGGTGTTGAACTGGTTTACTTTTTTACTGAGAATGCAGAGTTGCTTGTAGAAGATATGAATGTGTATAAAGAAATACCGCGACGGGTAACGAGGAAGAAGTTTTTGGGGATATTTTGAGACTGAGATTTCAGATGGTGGATGGTTAGTCTTGCTTACTAATTTGATGACATGAGATAGACGAGTGTTTACGCATTTGTTGAAGAGAGTCAGTGGTAGAGCTTTTGCTCCTTAGCACAATGAAAACTTCAAAAAGCGAAACGTAGCGATGTTACAACAGCTTCAGGATCCCGGAATCCTGACCGGCGATGTCTCCTGTCCGTTATACATGGAGGCACTCGATCATGCTGTGGGATGCATTATATGCAGGCCTTAGACGCGTTATGTCGTCAAGAGCATGATGTGAGGGTGGGTTCGATGCCCAATCTTTTAAATTAACGCCAATTAAATACCTAATGAAAGCGTATATCTACTATTTATATGCGCTTCCGTTAGGTATTTATTTATGAGAACACCACTTTGAACTGATTGATATAGAAAAATACTTAAAATGGGGGAAGAAAAGTGAAAAAAGTGCGTAAGGCCATTATCCCTGCCGCAGGGTTGGGGACAAGATTTTTACCAGCAACAAAAGCAATGCCGAAAGAAATGCTGCCAATTGTGGACAAGCCAACGATTCAGTACATCATTGAAGAAGCCGTTGCATCAGGGATTGAAGATATCATTATTGTAACAGGTAAAGGAAAAAGAGCGATTGAAGACCATTTTGACTTTGCTCCAGAACTGGAACAAAACCTTGAATCAAAAGGGAAATACGATATTTTAGAAAAAGTGCGTTATTCTACTAATCTAGCAGATATTCATTATATCCGTCAGAAAGAGCCAAAAGGTCTTGGTCATGCAGTATGGTGTGCAAGAAACTTTATTGGAGACGAACCATTTGCCGTTTTACTAGGAGATGATATCGTCCAGAGCGATACTCCATGCTTACGACAACTCATTAATGAATATGAAGAAACATTATCTTCTGTTATCGGTGTCCAGACTGTTGCTGATAACGAAACGCATCGTTATGGAATTATTGACCCTGCGACACAAGAAGGAAGAAGATATCAAGTTAGTAATTTTGTTGAGAAACCAGCGCCAGGTACAGCACCATCTAATCTTGCAATCATGGGTCGCTATATCCTTACACCTGAAATATTCATGTTCCTTGAAAAGCAACAAACAGGTGCGGGTGGAGAAATTCAGTTAACAGATGCGATTCAAATGTTAAATGAGATTCAAAGAGTGTTTGCGTATGACTTTGAGGGCCAGCGTTATGATGTTGGGGAGAAGTTTGGATTTGTTAAGACGACCATTGAATTTGCTCTGCAAAATAATGAAATTAAAGATGAATTATTAAACTACCTAAATGGGCTTTTATATGAAAAAATTGAGGTTGGTGTGAAATAAATGAGAGCAGAGTCCCGAAGTGAGACATTGAATATAAATTATAAGAATTCTAGTGTACTATATCTTATAGTGAAAAGAATTATCGATATAGTAGGTGCTTTGGTAGGAATACTTTTAACTCTACCGATACAAGTTGTAATTATGATCTATTATCTCTATGGAGAAAATAAGGGCCCAATCTTTTTTAAGCAAATTAGAATCGGGAAAAATGGTAAGAGGTTTTATATTTATAAGTTTAGATCTATGGTTGTGGATGCAGAAAAAAGGCTTAAAGAGGATAAAGTACTCTATCAAAAATATATTGAAAATAATTTTAAATTAGAACCTCATGAGGATCCGAGAATTACTTCATTCGGGAGATTTATTAGAAAAACAAGCTTAGATGAACTCCCTCAGTTTTTTAACGTATTAAAAGGGGATATGAGTCTCGTCGGTCCAAGACCAGTAGTTATTGAAGAACTAAATGAATACAAAAATAAAAAAGGTGATTTTCTTTCTGTAAAGCCCGGAATTACTGGCTATTGGCAGGTATGTGGTAGGAGTAATGTAGGCTATCCAGAACGAGTGGATATAGAACTTTTTTATGTTTACAATAAAAGTTTATCCTTAGACTTTAAAATTGTTTTTAAAACGGTTATACAAGTTTTAATGAGAAAGGGAGCATATTAGTTGAAAAAAACGATGGTTTCTGTCTTAATCCCAACTTTTAATGCGGAAAAGGATATAGAATTATTATTAAAAAAAATTTATGACCAAAAGCTAAAGGAAAATCAAGAATTAGAAGTCGTTATTGTAGATTCTAGTTCAACTGACAATACGATAAATGTAATTAGAGAAAAATTTCCAAGTGTTATTATGAAAGTAATAGATAATGAGAAATTTAATCATGGTGGTACTAGGAATTATTTGGCTGATATTTCTAGAGGAGATTACTTATTATATTTGACACAAGATGCAATTCCATATAATCAGGAATTAATACAAGAATTATTAAGTTCGTTTGAAAACCAAAATGTAGAAATATGCTATGCTAGGCAGATACCTAAAAAAGATGCAAAACCTCTAGAGGTCTTTGCGAGAAATTTTAATTATCCTGATAAGGATACTATAAAAGACAAATCAAAATTAAAAGATTTAGGAATTAAAACCTTTTTTAATTCCAATGTATGCAGTATGTATAGGAGAACTGCGTTTGAGGCCTATTCTCAGTTTCCGGATAATATCATTTTAAATGAAGATATGATCCTTGCATCAAAAGTAATATTAGATGGTAAATTTGTTTCCTATAACTCTCGAGCAATGGTATATCATTCACATAATTATAATTTAAAACAGCAATTCAAAAGATATTTTGATATCGGAATGGCATTCCACCAGACAAGCTATCTACTAAAATATGCCTCAAATGAAAAAGAGGGAGTGCGTATGGTAATTAATCAGATTAAATATTTATACTCCCAAAAAAAACCAATCTATATACCTTATGCAATAGTGGAGAGTGGAATGAAGTTTATTGGATATAATATGGGTAAAAAATCAAGGTATATCCCTTTGCCTCTTAAGAGAAAATTTTCAGCTTATATGAAATGAGGTGAGTATTATTAAAAGGATGCTAATTATTAGTGCACATCCACCATTGCCAAATTCGAAAGAAGCAGGGCAAAAGGTTTTTTATAACTTTGTCAGGCAATTACAAACAGAGTTTGAACTCCATCTAATTACTTTTATAAGAGATGATGAGAAATCATGGGGTTTCTCAGATGTGGAAATGTATTTTAAAACTATTGAGACTGTTAGAAACAGCAGTTCTACCAAGGCTATTAATATAATGAAAAATCCATTTAAACCAATATTATTGAATACACGTAAAAGCCCTACCTTTAGTTTTAAAATAAAAGAGATCTTGTCTAAATATGAATTTGATGCAGTACACTTTGAATGGGAACAAATGTTACAGTATTTGGATTTGGTGAAAAAAATTAAATTTAAAACTGTCACATGCCATGATGTTATTTCACAAATGTATGATAGAAAATACCAACATAGTGCATTATTGAAATTTTTCTATAAATATCAAGAAAGAGTTATTTTAAACTTTGAAAAAAAAATGTTCGGAAGAATTTCCAATGTTTTTACACTGAATGAAAAGGACAAAAGACTAGTTAAAAATATAAATAAAGATGTAAGTTGTGAGGTTATTTTACCGTATTTTCATAAAGATGAGTCAAGCACCATCAGTTCAAATAAAAAATATGATTTAGTTTTCTTTGGCGCGATGAATCGGCGTGAAAACGAAGATGGAGTAAAATGGTTTGCCAAAAATGTTTACCCAGAGATAGTGAAAAAATATACAAATTTATCGGTTTTGATCCTTGGAAGTAACCCTTCAGATAGTTTAATTAAAATTTGTCAAAAAAATAATTTTAAAATTAGTGGTTATGTTGATGACCCCTACCAGTATATTAAAGAGTCCGCAGTTGGTATAGTTCCTTTGCGGTTAGGAGCTGGGATTAAGATAAAAACACTAGAGTTTTTAGGTTGCGGAATACCAGTTGTTAGTACTTCTGTTGGAGCGGAAGGGATTTATCCACCTGATAATAGCTTTTTATTTGTTGAAGATGAAGAGATTTCATTTTCTAATAAAATATTAGAGCTACTTGAAAATCCTAATCAAAGGCTGTCTGCAGGAAATAAAGCTAAAAAATTTATAGAAGAGTATTATGATTTTGATGAAAATAATAAAAAAATAAGTGATATTTATAATAACATATAAAAAAAATTATAGTTGGACAGGTTTGAATTTTTCATATATGTCCTGAATGAAATTAAGGTGATAAATAGAATGGGAAAAAAAGTGAACTTAATTATTATTGCTCATGACTTTCCTTATCCTCCAAACCATGGAGGTCGAGTTGACATGTGGAATCGGATTGTTGCTCTCTCGAATAGGGGAGTTAATATTTTCCTAATTGCATGGTCGGATCAGGATATTAATATTGATGATATTAATAAGGTAAAAGAATTCACAAGTAAAGTGAAAATATTTAAAAGGAATAAACAAATTTATAAAGCCTTTCATCCACTACTACCAAGCCACGTTACAACCAGAGGTCTTCAAAAATACGAGTATTTAACTTTATTAGAAGACTTAGGACGATTTAAGGCTGATATAATTGTCTTAGATGGTCTACCCGGGGCATTGTTAGCTTTAGATTTACAATCCGATCTAAGTCTTCCATTAATATATAGGTCACATAATGTTGAGTATTTGTACATTAATGAACTGTATTTAGCTGAAAAAAAACCTTTTAAAAAATATTTATTAAAACTTAATGTGAGAAGAACAAAGCTTATTGAAAAGAAAATAAGGACAAAAAGTAGTGTCATTTACGAAATCTCTTATAGTGATAAAAAACATTGGGAAAATAAACATAACGTAGCTCAAAAGGTGTTAAATCCATTCGTATTACTGAGAAAAAAAGAAATACCTTTTCAATTTGAAAATGAGCAGGATATAGATTTACTATATGTAGGTAATTTGCATACACCTAATAATCTGTACGGACTAGAATGGTTTATATCGAAAGTTGTACCACTAATAAAAAATATGAGGATAATAATTGCAGGCTCCAATCCAAATGATAGAATAATAGGCTTATGTGAGCAAGCGGGAATTGAACTAGTTTCTAATCCTGAGACTGTTAGTGATCTCTATAATAGGGCTAAATTACTTATAAATCCAATTTTTCATGGAAGTGGCGTTAATATTAAAATGATTGAGATGCTCTCAACAGGGAAGCCAATTGTAAGTACCTCTGTAGGGGCTAGAGGTCTTGTAGAAAATGTTAAAAAGTATGTCTACGTAGCTGATCATCCAGAGGATTTTGCTGCTGGAATAAAACAGAATATCTTAAAGGATAATAATGATACGCAAATAAGTGACGTCTTGGGTGAATATAGTTGGGAGAATGTAGATGTAATATTAAATGAAATTTCGTTATTGATAGAGGGGTAAAAATGGAACAAAAAAAAGCCTACATTTTATTGTTAAATTGGAACGGGTGGAAGGATACAGTAGAATGTGTTAATAGTATCCTAAATAATACGTATTCAAATTATCAAATTGTCATTGTGGATAATGACTCACAAGACAACTCCGTAGAAAAAATTAAAAATTGGATAGACCAAGATTTAAAAGAGTTAGTCGATTATATTGAATATAATAGGGAACAAATAGAAACGGGTATTTATGAAAAAGGAAATGGTGCAAAGGACGGTAACCAAATAGTTATTATACAATCTAAAAGGAACTACGGTTTTGCTGATGGAAATAATTTAGGACTGCAATATATATTAGGACAGGGAGATGCCGAATACGTTTGGCTCTTAAATAATGATACTGTAATAGAGAAGGATTCATTAACATATATGGTTAGTTTCGCTGAGAGTAATGCTTCTGTGGGACTGGTTGGGGCAAAGTTACTATATTATGATGAGCCTAATAGAATCCAGACACTTGGTGGAGGAAATAATGTAACATGGAAAAATGCAGGTGAATGGATAAAAAATAATGAGTTAGAGAATGAAAGTAATGATCAGGATTTTGAGTTGACTGGTTATGTTTGTGGAGCCAGTATATTTGTAAAAAAGAATGTAATAGAAGATATAGGTTTATTAGATCCGAATTTTTTTATGTGGGTCGAGGAGGTAGAATGGTGTATTAGAGCCTCTAAATTAGGGCATAAAATGGCTTATTGCTCCAAAGCTAAAGTATGGCATAAAGAAGGAGCAAGTACTAGTAAGAACCACGAGAAGAGTTTTCTAGGAAGAAAAAGTAAAAGGCTGTCATTAAGTAGATTTGTTGTTACGAATTATTATGGAATTAGAAATCAAACTTATTTAGTAAATAAACATTTTGCTAGGTATAAGACTAATTATTTGCTCTATACTTTCTTTGTTATTATTAAAAGAATTATGGGAATAATCGTTTTTGATGATCATAAGAAAATTAGAATATATCTCTTGTTTAAGGCCCTTTATGATGGTCTTACAAATAATATGGGGAAAACAGTAGATCCGAAAAATATAATTAATTAGATAGTACTTATAGAACCTTATTAATTAAGGAGAAGTAATGGATATAAAAATAAATCTAAACAAGTTAATAGGATTGCTGACTTTATTCGGTATATTACTACTGGAGACTCAGTTTTTCCATTTAATCACTCTCACTTACAACAACAGCTATAGAAAACACTTGATAGTATTTATAATTGCAATATCTTTTTTTTTATTATTAAACAAATTTATTGGTTATCATAAGTTTAAATTTAATGGTTTTGTATTAAGCTTTTTTATAATATTTATTATTGATTTTTTAATTAGTCTATATAGGTATAACCTTGATATAATAACATTATTTTTAAATAGCAACCATTACCTGATAATTTTTGCTTCATATATTATTGTGTATTGCATGAATGCCATTGGAAAAAATTTAGTGCTGAAGGTTTTTATGGTATTTACATTGATTAGTTCCGTTTTGCTAATTACACAATACCTTTTATTCCCAAGTACTGGTTTTTTCTTAGCTATTGAAAATCAGTCAAATTTTAGATTCGGAAGTTTAAGAATAACTCAGGGAGAAGGGTTAATAAATATTGTAACTGTCTTGTCCTTTGGTTTACTTTTAAATAGAGATACTAAGTCAAAAATACTCCCTCTATTAACTTTCACATTCGGTTTTCTTGAATTATTTCTTGTTCAAAAAACTCGAATGGCAATATTGTGTGTAGTTTTAGCATGTCTTGTATTGTTAATTATTAAATATTTTAAAAACATAGGTAAAACATATTTACTATTCATATTAATGGTTTTCCTAGTGTTTTTACTTCAACATCTAGGGATATTGGAAAAGTATCTAAGCTCATTTACTAGCAATAGTTACTCTTTTTCAGCCCAAAATAGAAATGAGGCAATTGCCTTTTATTTAGGTCAATTAAAAGAGTATATTATTTTTGGTATGGGCTTTCCACCGTTAGATTCTGTTTTGGTCAAGGGTTATTCAGGTACTTTTTATAAAGACGATGTAGGAATTATTGGCTATTTAAATACATTTGGGACTGTTGGGTTGGTTTGGTATATTGTACTTCTTATAGCACTTCTTAAAGTTTTGATAAAATCAATGATTTTAAAAACAGTATCCTATAATTTTGAAACACTAGGTTTAGTAATGTATGTTATTTTTACATCTGGTACTCTAATTATTACTGATCCACAAAGAATTATTGCTTTACCAATTTTATTAGCGTTATTTCATAACAATTATTCCTTTAATAAGGACTATCAGAAAAATCAACGTGGGGAAATTGATGAGAACAGAAAAAAGCTTGTTTAAAAACTATTTGTATAATTTATCATTTCAGTTATTGACAATAATGTTACCAGTAATTACTGTTCCTTATATATCAAGAGTATTAAAACCAGAGGGTATTGGTTTATATTCTTACACCTTTGCTATTGTGTCGTATGTTGTTTTAATGGGAGGATTAGGTCTCACGCTGCATGGAAGTAGGACAATAGCAATTTCACGAAATGAGGAAAAATCGTTAAAAGAGTACTTTTGGGAAATATTTATTTTTAAGTGTTTTTCAATGTCTCTTGCTCTAGTAATATATATATCTTGGATCTTTGTGACAGATCCAATGAATAAGGAATTGTATCTATACCAGGGAATTGGAATAATAGCTGCTTTGTTAGATATAACATTTTATTTTAATGGACTAGAAGAGTTCAAAAAAATTATTACTAGAAATCTTGTTGTTAAGCTTTTGTCACTAGTCCTAATGTTTTTATTAGTTAAGGATTCCGATGATATTTTAATTTATATAATAATTATTCAGGGTTCCTCCCTTATAGGTAATCTTTTTCTATTAACGTATTTAAAAAAATTAAACGTTTTTAAAGGTATAAATTTAACTTATTTACGCTCTCTAAATTATAGTAAACATATTATACCTGCAATAAAACTATTTATACCACTAGCAGCAGTTCAAATTTATACAGTCCTGAATAAGTTAATGTTAGGCTATTTCTCAGGACCTACAGAAGTTGGGTATTTTGATAATGCTATGAAAATTATTACCCTAGTGTTAACTATTATAACCTCGTTAGGTACCATAATGTTACCAAGGGCTTCTTTTTATTTTTCAACAGGTAATCTTAGTAAAATCAAATATCAAATTAATCTCTCACTTAAAATGACTTCAATAATAAGTATTGGATTAATATTTGGTCTAATTGGAATAAATGGTAACTTTGTATTGTGGTTTTTTGGCCCGGATTTTAAAGAAGTACAGGAAATACTCCCAATTCTTGCAATTGCTATTTTACCAATATCAATTGCAAGCATAACAATGACCCAATATCTTGTGCCATCAGGTAAAAATAAAGTATATACAGTCTCAGTAGTATTAGGGGCAATTACAAATATATTACTTAATTTAGCTTTAATACCAAAATATGATGCTGTTGGAGCTGCTATTAGTTATTTGTTCGCAGAGGCAATCGTTACATCGATCCAATTCATATATTCCCGTGCATTTGTCACTATAAAAGAAAATGCTAAAAACTTACTAATGACTGTTATTTCGGGGATTATAATGTTAATAGTGATAAATATTATATTGAAATATCATAATTTCAGACATGATATATTATTGACTTTTACACAGGTTGCAATAGGTGTCCCTGTTTATATTTTAGTGTTAAAGTTGTTAAATAATGAAATGATAGATTTCTTAATCAAAAAAATATTTCATAAACGAAGTAGGGATACTGTCTAATTTCAAACTGGTATTAGGAGGGTATTATGAAAGATTTCACCTGGAAGATATTTAATTCAATACAAAGCTTAAGTATTTGCCATCCAAGAATTAGAACAAAGATGTTACAGGGAATGGGAGTCAAAATGGGGCAGAATGCACAAATTGCTGAAAATGTATATGTAGGTTCAAATAAATTGGAAATGGGCAAAGAAACATATGTAAATGTTGGTTCTTTTTTGGATGGTAGTGAAAAGATTATTATTGAGGATTATGTTAGAGTTGGCCCATATGTAAAATTATTAACCGGAACTCATAAATATAGAAATTCTGTAATTAGAAGAAGAACAGAAGATGGAACATTGTCTAAACCGGTAAAAATAAAGAAAGGTTGTTGGATAGGCTTAGGTGCTATTATACTTCCGGGAATTACAGTAGCTGAAGGTTGTATAGTTGCAGCAGGTTCCGTAGTAATTAGGGATACAAAACCAAATGGTCTTTATGCCGGTAATCCTGCAAAAAGGGTAAAAGATTTAGCTACTACTGATGATTAGTTAAAGTTACTTATTCAATAAAAAGCCTAAAACAGTTTGAATGAAAGGACTTAGATAAAATGAAAGGCATAATTTTAGCGGGAGGAAGCGGTACCCGCTTGTATCCACTTACAATGGTAACGAGTAAACAATTATTACCAATATACGATAAGCCAATGATATATTATCCACTCTCTACATTAATGTTAGCTGGTATTAAAGAAATCTTAATTATCTCTACTCCTGACGATACACCGAGATTTAAGGCTCTATTAGGAGATGGTTCTCAATTTGGAATTAGTCTTCAATATAAGGTTCAGCCCAATCCAGATGGTCTAGCTCAGGCTTTTTTAATTGGTGAAGAATTTATTGGTGATGATTCTGTATCGATGATATTGGGAGACAATATTTATTATGGAAGTGGTATGAGAAATCTCCTTCAACGTGCTGCGAAGAAAGATAAAGGGGCAACTGTATTTGGATACCATGTAACTGATCCTGAACGTTTTGGTGTTGTTGAATTTGATGAGAATGGTAAGGTTTTAAGTATTGAGGAAAAACCTCTGGAACCAAAGTCAAATTATGCAGTTACAGGCCTTTACTTTTATGATAATCGTGTAGTCGATATCGCCAAAGAAATAAAGCCTTCATCGCGTGGGGAATTAGAAATTACATCAGTAAATGAGGCTTACTTGAAGTTAGGTGATCTTGATGTGGAACTACTTGGACGCGGTTTTACTTGGCTGGACACAGGTACACATCAAAGTTTAGTTGAAGCAACAAACTTTGTTAAAACTATTGAAGATCATCAAGGAATTAAGATTGCTGCTCCTGAGGAAATTGCTTATATTAATGGTTGGATTGGAATTAATGAATTACTTGCATCTGGTGAAAAATTTGCTAAAACAGGGTACGGACAATATCTGTTAAAAGTAGCAGATGGAAAAATTAAATATTAAAGAGGGTGTTCCTTGTGAATATAATTGAAACTTCTTTACCTGGGGTAAAAGTTGTTGAACCAAAAGTGTTCGGAGATCATCGTGGCTGGTTTATGGAAACCTATAGTCTTGCTGAATTGGCAAAGGCAGATATAAACATAGATTTTGTACAAGACAATCAGTCTTTTTCTGCAGCAAAAGGTACTCTAAGAGGACTACACTATCAATTAAATCCAAAGGCTCAAACAAAACTTGTACGTTGTACTAGAGGCTCTATATTTGATGTTGCTGTGGATATTCGTAAGGGTAGTCCGACTTTTGGCAAGTGGTTTGGAATTGAACTTAGTGCAGAGAATAAAAAGCAATTACTAGTCCCAAAAGGATTTGCACATGGATTTATGACTCTAACGGACGATGTAGAAGTCCAATATAAGGTTGATGAATTATATGCTCCTGAATGTGATCGAGGCATTATTTGGAATGACCCGTCTATCGGAATACAGTGGCCAATGAACATTACGCCAGTATTATCAGCAAAGGATGAAAAAGCACCACTTTTAAACGAAGCTGACAATAACTTTACTTACGGAGAATAAAAATGAAAATTTTAGTGACTGGTTATACAGGTCAATTAGGCTTTGATGTTGTACGGGAAGGTCTAGAGAAGGGCTTTGAAATGGTAGGAGTAGGTTCAAAGGACCTAGATATAACAAATGAAATTGCCGTTGAACAATATGTGAAAAAAGTGAAGCCAGATGCTATTATTCATTGTGCGGCATATACAGCTGTTGATAAAGCAGAAGATGATAAAGAGACTTGTCGAAATGTAAATGTAAGTGGCACAAAGTTTCTTGTAAATGCTGCAAAAGAGATGAATGCAAAATTTATGTATATTAGTACAGATTATGTTTTTGATGGAAAAGGAGAAGTTCCTTTTACAGAAGAGGATACACCTAAACCAGTAGGATACTACGGCCAGACCAAGAATGAAGGAGAAAAGATCGTACAAACTAGTTTGACAGAATACTTTATCGTTCGAATTTCATGGGTTTATGGAATGAACGGAAATAATTTTGTTAAAACTATGCTACGGTTAGCTGAAACCCGGGATGAATTAAATGTTGTTGGTGATCAGGTAGGTTCTCCTACATATACTTTTGATTTGTCACGACTTTTAATTGATATGATACAAACGAAAAAATTTGGAATCTATCATGCTTCAAACGAGGGATTTTGTAGTTGGGCGGAATTTGCTAAAGAAATTTTTACCCTTGCCGGGAAAGATGTAAGAGTAAACTCGATTACAACAGCTGAATATCCTACAAGGGCTATACGCCCTAATAATTCTCGTATGTCTAAGCAAAAACTAGTGGACAATGGATTCCATCCATTACCTAAATGGCAGGATTCACTCAAACACTACTTAAATCAATTACTTCATGAGGTGCAATAATGAATAGAAAGAAAATAATAGTTACTGGTGGAGCGGGTTTTATTGGGGGTAACTTTGTTCAATATATGGTGAACAAGTA
>Ga0182742_1001019_pt1 | contig 38463 bp, 41 predicted proteins | sample eDN5th37CBELigMG_FD_128880 | JGI IMG/M metagenome (GOLD analysis project Ga0182742, IMG submission 128880) | Enriched Miracle-Growth compost microbial communities from Emeryville, California, USA - eDNA 5th pass 37_C BE-Lig MG (version 2)... ... | reverse complement strand
TATACGGATGTATTAGGATTACCTCTATTAGGAATTGAAGAAGTAGAGAGTGAAAAACTTCGGGTGGCTTTCTTAAAAATAAGCGAATCAAAAATTGAATTGCTAGAGCCGACATCACCTGAAAGCACAGTTGCTAAGTATATTGAAAAGCGGGGCGAAGGAATTCATCACGTGGCCCTAGGGGTGGACTCTATTCAAGACAGGATTAATGAAATGAAAGAAAAAGGAATTCAGATGATTCAGGATGAACCTAAAACTGGTGCGGGGAATGCATTGGTCGCCTTTATGCACCCTAAATCAGCTGGCGGAGTATTGGTAGAACTATGTGAAAAGAAGGGACTGAACCAGTAACATGACGGACATCTATGAAAAGATAAATGAACTTTACGACAGGAGACGAGAAATTGAACTTGGTGGTGGGGATGAGCGAATAGAAAAGCAACATGAAAAGGGAAAATTAACGGCGAGAGAAAGAATTGATTTACTTGTAGACCCGGGGAGTTTTGTTGAGTTAAATCCATTTATCGAACATCGGTCTGTGGATTTTGGTTTGGAAAACCAAAAAGGACCTGGCGATGGGGTTGTTACTGGATACGGAAAAGTTAATGGCCGTCCAATTTATTTATTCTCACAAGATTTTACCGTTTTTGGCGGTGCTCTTGGGGAAATGCATGCCCATAAAATTGCTTCGGTCATGGATTTGGCAGCTAAAAATGGGGCTCCTTTTGTTGGATTAAATGACTCAGGTGGTGCTCGGATTCAGGAAGGGGTTGTTTCCCTAGACGGCTATGGGCAAATCTTCTATCGAAACTCGATTTATTCAGGTGTCATTCCACAAATCTCAGTCATTATGGGGCCATGTGCTGGGGGTGCTGTTTATTCTCCAGCAATAACTGATTTTGTTTTTATGGTTGAAAAAACAAGTCAGATGTTCATAACAGGTCCAAAAGTTATTGAAACTGTTACAGGAGAAAAAATCTCGGCTGAAGATCTTGGTGGGGCTAAAGTACATAATACAGTTAGTGGAAATGCTCATTTTCGAGGGGATTCCGAAGAGGAGACTTTGGAAATGGTTCGCACGCTACTAAGCTACCTACCTCAAAGTTTTGAGGAAAAGCCTCCGAAAATGGATGCAGTTGATGAAGACGATTATCGTCCTGATTTAACCGATTTAATTCCTTTTGATGCAGTTCGACCTTACGATGTGCGTGTCGTTATTGAACAAGTGGTCGATAAAGGTTCTTTTATGGAAATACAAAAGGACTTTGCTCGGAATATTGTCATTGGTCTTGCACGTATTAAAGGAGAAGTCGTTGGTCTCGTCTGTAACCAGCCAAAATTCATGGCAGGAGGCCTCGATATTGATTCGTCGGATAAGGCTTCAAGGTTTATTCGATTCTGTGATTCATTTAATATCCCAATTATTACGTTTGAAGATGTTACCGGTTTCTTCCCTGGAATTAAACAGGAACACGGAGGAATTATTCGCCATGGAGCTAAAATTTTGTATGCTTATTCCGAAGCAACCGTTCCGAAATTGACAGTCATCTTACGGAAAGCTTATGGTGGAGCCTATGTGGCATTAAACAGTAAGTCTATTGGTGCTGATCTTGTGTTTGCTTGGCCAAATGCTGAAATTGCAGTTATGGGTCCTCAAGGTGCGGCAAATATTATCTTTTCTAAGGAAATACAGAATAGTGCAAATCCTGAAGCGACAAGAGAACAAAAAATAAACGAGTATCGTGAAAAATTTGCCAACCCATATGTTGCAGCAAGCAGAGGAATGGTGGACGATGTTATTGATCCGCGGGAAACAAGGATAAAAATCATTCAATCACTAGAAATGTTGAGATCAAAGAAAGAGAACCGTCCAAAGAAAAAGCACGGAAATATTCCGTTGTAATGAATTGGGATAGAAAGTTTGCGAACGATAAAGTTAGAAATGTATACTGATATAGTATATATAAACTTGGAGGTCCTCTTAAATGATTAACCATGAACGTATGTTGAACGAGTTTTTAGAATTGGTTCAAATCGATTCTGAGACAAAGTATGAAACTGAAATTGCAAAAGTATTAAAACAAAAATTTACCGATCTAGGTGTCGAAGTTTTTGAAGATGACACAACGGAGCAGACAGGACATGGAGCGGGAAATTTAATTTGTACATTAACAGGGACAAAAGAAGGAGTCGACCCTATCTATTTCACTTCTCATATGGATACGGTCGTTCCGGCCCGGGGAGTTAAACCTTCTATTAAAGACGGTTATGTTGTAACGGATGGTACGACCATCCTTGGGGCAGATGATAAAACCGGACTTGCGGTCATGCTTGAAACTGTCCGCGTTCTAAAAGAGCAAAACATTCCTCATGGAACAATCCAATTTATTATTACTGTTGGAGAGGAATCAGGTTTAGTAGGAGCAAAAGTTCTTGACCCTTCTCGCTTGATAGCTAAATATGGCTATGCTTTAGATAGTGATGGAAAGGTTGGAAATATTGTTGTTGCCGCACCTACCCAAGCGAAAGTTTTCACGAAAATTTTTGGGAAAACGGCTCATGCTGGAGTGGCTCCAGAAAAGGGAGTTTCTGCGATTACGATTGCAGCGAAGGCAGTTGCGAAAATGCCGCTTGGCCGTATTGACGAGGAAACAACAGCAAATATCGGTCGTTTCCAAGGTGGTACACAAACGAATATTGTTTGTGATTATGTTGAGATCCTTGCAGAAGCACGTTCTTTAGTGCCTGAGAAAATGGAAGCACAAGTTGCTAAAATGAAGGAAGCCTTTGAATCTGTGGCTGAACAAATGGGTGGAAAGGCAGAAGTCGAAGTAGATGTCATGTATCCAGGATTTAAATTTGGTGAAGGCGACTTAGTCGTTGAAATCGCTCGAAAAGCAGCTAAGAAAATCGAACGTAGTTGTGAACTTTTAAAAAGTGGTGGCGGTAGTGATGCTAATGTCATCGCTGGTTTCGATATTCCAACCGTTAACCTAGCTGTTGGCTATGAGGATATTCATACCACAAACGAAAAAATGCCAATTGAAGAATTAAACAAGCTTGGTGAAATGGTTATTGCGATTATTCAAGAAGTTGCAGCACAATAAGAACGATTGAAACAGAGCATTCGGTGAATGCTCTGTTTTTTTGTTTATTATATTTTTCATCAGAAAAGGTATATGGTCATAAAATAGGCTTCTGATTTCAAATGTATCGTCCTTCTATTTACAAAAAGACACGATTTATTCTCGTAATGGGTTCCGTTTCCGAAATCACTAACATTAAAAATATAAGTCAAAATGAGTACCAATTTACATAATAAAATTGACAATCATTTTTATATGAAAATTTGTGATGCACCGTAATTTGTAGGGTACAATGGCTGTTTTGCCCCCGCAATTTCATAGATAATTTATCTATCTTAGCGGAGATTTTCCGATTAAGCAATCCCAAAAGTACACATTTTCACGTTTTTAGAGTCAATAGTAGGAATTCTTCCGTCTATTTCAGCTGTTATCAGCGTTATTTCCTAATTAAGAGGGGTTTCTCCGCTTATTGCTAATTGATCAAATCTAGCTGACTCCCTCATCTTTGTCCGCCGCTCTTTTATAGTTAGCTAGGGACAGAATATTAAGAGGCGTTAATGCAATGAGCAACCAAAAATGGTTCAGCATCGTGAACTGAGCATCTATTTTCAATAAAATAGTTCAATTTACACAAAAAACAATCTATTAACACCAAAATCTTACATCTCACATACTTTCCTCAATTAAGTCTGAGCTAATGTCACAAATTGTTCATGATGTTCACTCTTTGTTCAAGCCTACATAAGGAATTTTTCAGTACTATTAAGAGTAAGGTTTGGATTTCATCAATGGAAAGGGATGCTTAAATGTCAAAACTATTATATATTACAGCTAATCCTAAAAAAGAACCTCGTCTCTCTAAGGGCGCTCAAATTGGTGAGGTGTTTCTTGAGACTTTTCAAACAGAACAGCCTGATGTAGAAATTGAGCGTATGCATTTATATGATATGGAAATACCGCGAATCGATATGGACCTTTTATACGCCCGAGCTAAGTTGTCGTTTATGGGATATACATTCGATCAGTTGTCAGATGGAGAAAGAGAAAAATATACAAACATGCATGCTTTAGCAGACAGGTTTATTGCTGCGGATTATTATGTGTTTGTGACTCCAATCTGGAATTTAGGAGCTCCCGGAATTTTAAAAGAATTCATGGATAATATGTTTTTAGTCAATAAAACATTCATTTCAACCGAACAAGGACCGAGAGGATTGTTAACGAACAGAAAGGCCATCCATATTCAAACTCGTGGAGGAATTTATTCAACAGGACCAATGGCAGACTTTGAAATGGGTGACCAATATGTAAGAAAGGCACTTACTTTCTTAGGCATGGATGTCATGGACACCATTGTTGCTGAAGGAATGGATCATTTTCCAAAGCAGACTCCTGCAATTATGGCCAAAGCAAAGGAACAAGCTATCGAGGCTGCTAAAGCTATGGCCAAAAGGACCATTACTACTTAAAGAAGGAGAAATGGCTCGCAAACTGCGGGTCTTTTTTTCATTTTTGTGACAGGATGAAAATACGGAATAGTTTAACTAGCCCAAGAAATAATTCAATAATCAAGTCCTTAAGAGCCCCTTCTAATTTAGGATAATCTATGCGAGTCATTTATGCCTGCTACCTTCTGGGCAGAGCGTTTCAGCTTTGGTGGTTGTTAGTGGTAAACTAAAAGGGAACATTATGGAACGTGCGGTGAGTATAAATGTATCCGAAAAACGGAAAAGTTATTTTTCACGTTGATATGAATAGTTTTTATGCTTCGGTTGAGATGGCCCATGACCCAACATTGAAGGGAAAACCTTTGGCGATTGCTGGGAATCCAGAAGAGCGAAGAGGAATTATTGTAACTTGTAGTTATGAAGCGCGGAAATTTGGTGTGAAAACCACGATGCCGCTATGGGAAGCGAAGAAATTATGTCCAACTCTAATTGTCATGACTCCTAATTTTGATCGTTATCGAGCTGCTTCGACTGCCATGTTTGAGCTCTTAAGACAATTCTCAGACCTAGTTGAGCCGGTCTCGATTGATGAAGGCTATATGGACATTACCGAAAGCAAGGAGCTTGGTTCGCCACCAGCGATTGCTGAGCTAATCCAAAAGCGGATTTTCGATGAGCTTAATCTACCATGTAGTATCGGGATTGCTCCTAATAAATTTCTTGCCAAAACAGCCTCCGATATGAAAAAGCCTATGGGAATTACGATTCTAAGGAAACGGGATGTTCCAACTGTTCTTTGGCCACTAGATGTCGAAGAGATGCATGGAGTAGGGAAAAAAACGGCAGAAAAGCTTAAAAGTCTTGGGTTACAAACGATCGGTGACTTAGCTGCTGCTAATGAAATTCAATTAAAAGCACTGTTAGGCATTAATGGAGTTCGCCTAAAAGAAAGAGCAAATGGCATCGATAAACGCCAAGTTAATCCTGATTCTGTGTATGATTTTAAAAGCATTGGCAATTCCACAACACTACCGAAAGACACAACCAATCAAAGAGAATTGATTACTGTTTTTGACAGGTTATCAGAGCAGGTAACATCTCGAATGAGTCGCAAACAAGTGGTTGCGACTGTATTGGGAATTACAATTCGATATAAAAGTCGGCAAACCATCACTAGGAGTCAAAAGCTTGAAAATCCGATCGCGCGTAAATCCGAAATATTTGAGGTAGCAAAGCAGTTGTTTAACAGGAATTGGGATGGAAATCCAGTCAGGCTTCTTGGGATTACGGCAACAGGTTTACAAGAAGTAGAGGAAGCCGTTAAACAGTTGGATTTATTCACTTATGAGAAAGAAGTGGAGAAGGAGCCACTGCTAAATACAATGTCCAAATTGAAAGATAAATATGGTAAAAATATTATCGGAACAGCAAGTAGTCGGGTCAATCAAAAACGGCCTTTGAATATAGACGGTGGGACGGATACCAGTTTTAATAAAGATTTTCTACAAGGAGATAAACCAAATTCAACTGATAGTTAATATGCCTTGAGTCATTGTAGAACTTATTTTGTCTTTGAAAACCAAACGACTATAGAAGTGAGTATTATTTACAAAAAAAATCAAAATAATATAGCAAGAGTAGATATTTGCAAACTTAGGTTTTTACTGATAAATTAGAGTTTATTAATTACACAACAAGAGTTAGAAGGGACGTAGGAAAATGTCAAAACAGCAAATTGGTGTTGTAGGTCTAGCAGTAATGGGGAAAAACCTTGCTTGGAACATGGAAAGTAAAGGATATTCCGTTTCTGTTTATAATCGTTCACGTCAAAAGACGGATGAAATGTTAGAAGAATCAAAGGGGAAAAAGATTTTTGGTACTTTTTCCATTGAGGAGTTTGTAAACTCTTTAGAAAAACCTCGTAAAATTATGTTGATGGTGAAAGCCGGTGCCGCAACTGACGCTACTATTGATGAGCTTAAACCTTATCTTGATAAAGGAGATATCCTTATTGATGGTGGAAACACATTGTTTACCGATACGCAACGCCGCAACAAGGAGTTAAGCGAATTGGGGCTTCATTTTATCGGAACTGGTGTTTCTGGCGGTGAAGAAGGGGCCTTAAAAGGACCATCGATTATGCCTGGTGGACAGAAAGAAGCTTATGAACTAGTGGCGCCGATCTTTAAAGATATCTCTGCTAAAGTAAATGGTGAACCTTGTACAACTTATATTGGTCCTGACGGCGCTGGACATTTCGTCAAAATGGTACATAACGGAATTGAATATGGAGATATGCAACTAATCTCTGAAGCCTATTTTCTCCTAAAAAATGTTCTTGGATTAAATGCTCAAGAACTACACGAAGTATTCTCTGAGTGGAATAAGGGTGAACTAGATAGTTATTTAATTGAAATTACTGCTGACATCTTTACGAAAAATGATGAGGAAACAGGAAAACCTCTTGTTGACCTTATTCTTGATACAGCAGGGCAAAAAGGAACAGGTAAATGGACAAGCCAGAATGCTTTAGACCTTGGTGTTCCACTGCCGTTGATTACAGAGTCTGTATTTGCTCGTTTCATCTCAGCGTTGAAAGATGAGCGTGTGACAGCAAGTAAAATGTTACGTGGACCAGAGGCACCGGCCTATACAGGCGATCGTGAAGCACTTATCGAGGCAATCCGTAAAGCGTTGTACATGAGTAAAATTTGTTCTTATGCTCAAGGTTTTGCGCAAATGAGAGCCGCTTCTGATGAATTTGGTTGGGATTTACGCTATGGGGATATTGCGATGATCTTCCGCGGTGGTTGTATTATTCGTGCTCAATTCCTTCAGAAAATTAAGGATGCGTATGATCGTGAACCAGGATTGAAAAACCTTTTACTTGACCCATATTTCAAAGAAATTGTTGAAAGCTATCAAGGTGCATTGCGTGAGGTTGTAGCGTTAGCTGCTCAGCAAGGGATCCCAGTTCCATGTACAGCATCAGCTTTAGCTTATTATGACAGCTATCGTACTGAAACGCTTCCTGCTAATCTTCTCCAAGCACAGCGTGATTATTTCGGTGCTCATACTTATCAGCGTATTGATAAAGAAGGAGTCTTCCACACTGAGTGGTTAAAATAATTCATAAAAAAACAGCGGACGTGTTCAACGTTCGCTGTTTTTTATCTTTTTCAGGAAACAATCAGAGCTTCTCCCCCTACGATAAGTCAAGGGTCAGTAGTTTCACAACTGCCCGTAAGAGCCCTTAGAAATATCTTATCTCAGTTGGAGAGCACCACAAGGAAGGCTGCGAAGCTTTTTGAGAGGCCATACGTTGCTGACCAGGGCACTTCTGCTTTTCGATTGTCTACATCCTAGGGTCATAAGCTAGCTTGTCTAGTTTTGCGGCTCCCTAGTAGGGACTCGAGACATAAATTACACCCTGCTAGAAGGTAAAGAACACCTTCTTACAGGGTGCGTCTTTTGCTTGTCGTCCCTTTACAGTCGCCTACACTTTTTTGACACCCGAAATTGAAGGCAAAAAGCGCCTTCTATTCCGGTTTGTCTTATGCCTGTCGGAGTTGAACGAGCCGCTTCCACTTTTCGCTTGTCCGGCTCCAGTGCCCTAGCAGCTAGTGTCCTTCCCTCTCCGCCGCAACGATTGCGTCAACATCGAATCGCTCCGCTCTTCGTGTTTCCTTTATCTCAGTTGGAGAGCTCCAGGCCATACGCTGCTGACCAGGGCACTTCCGCTTTTCGCTCTAACACTTTTCTACGTCTAAGTTGGTTACTGGCCACCAGAAGTGTCCTTCTTTTTCTAGAAGATCATCTGCTGCTTTTGGTCCCATTGACCCTGATTCATAATTTGGGAAGTTTTGTTCTTTTTCGTTTTCCCATACCTCGGAAATATTATCTACAAAACTCCATGATAAGGCCACTTCATCCCAATGTGTGAAATTCGTTGCGTCGCCTCTCAGGCAGTCATACAATAACTTCTCGTATGCTTCTGGAGTATTAAGACCATCGATTCCTTTGTTGGCATAGCTTAATTTTACAGGAGTCGAGTTCATGTATTGCCCTGTTTTTTTAGCATTTAAATAGAGGGTAATTCCTTCTTCAGGCTGAATGTGAATGACTAGTAAATTTGGGTTGACAGAACCTTCTTGTCGATTGTATAAATCCATTGGAATATCCTTAAATTCAACAACGATTTTTGTTGTTTTAGCTTCCATGCGTTTTCCAGTACGGATGTAAAATGGCACGCCCGCCCAGCGGAAGTTGTCAATCATTAATTTACCTGCAACAAATGTCTCTGTATTCGACTCTGGATTCACCATGTCTTCTTCTCGGTAAGCTGGGACTTCTTTTTCGTTCATCAAGCCTTTATCGTACTGCCCACGAACAAAATAATCCTTTACCTCTGATCCTTTAATCGGTCTTAATGCACGGAATACCCTTACTTTTTCTGAACGGATTTCATCTGTAGTTAAGCTAATTGGAGGTTCCATAGCCAACAGGGAAACCATTTGTAGCATATGGTTTTGCACCATATCTCTAAGTGCTCCGCTTTTTTCGTAATAACGTCCTCTTTCTTCAACCCCTAAAGTCTCGCTAGAAGTGACCTGAATATTGGAGATAAACCGATTATTCCATAGCGGTTCAAACAAAGCATTAGCAAAACGGATAACTTCAATGTTTTGAACCATTTCTTTGCCTAGATAATGGTCGATTCGATAGATTTCATCCTCAGAAAAGGCAGTCCGAATTTGCTTATTTAGCTTTTTAGCGGACTCAAGGTCATGGCCGAATGGTTTCTCGATGACCAGTCTTTTAAATCCATTTGTATCTGTTAATCCATCAATTTTCAAATGCTCGGCAATTGTTCCAAAAAATTCTGGAGCCATTGCTAAATAAAAAATACGGTTGCCGTTTAATTGATAGTGATTATCTAATTCTTCGGCGATTTTATTTAATGAAGCATAGGAGTCTGAATCGGTTACATCATGGGAATGATAATAAAATTTTGAGCTAAATTCTTTTATTTTCTCTTGATCGGATGTCTCATTATGAATCGATTGACTCACACTTGCATGAAATTCTTCATTTGATAATGATCGTCTTGCAACACCGATAACCGCAAAGTCACCAAGCTTATTTTTCTCATACAAGCGGAACAGAGATGGGAATAGCTTACGTTTAGCTAAATCCCCAGTTGCTCCAAAAATCATTATTAGTGCTGTTGGTTTTTCGTTTTGTGCCAAATTCAAGAACCTCTCTTTATAATAAATTGAATTTTTATGTAACGTCGCTTCAAGTATTAGATTTTAGCCTTTTTGTGACAAATTAGCAACTGATAGGTTTAGAAATAGTTTTATCTTGTCGCTCCAATTTATCCTGATTATTGTGTTATAGTTAAACCATTATTATTAGTTGCAGGTTGTTGCAATACATAAGGAGTTAGAAGGATGGACGTATTTTTTTTAGGGACGGGAGCTGGAGTCCCGGCAAAGCTTAGAAATGTAACTTCAATTGCTCTTAAGCTACTTGAAGAGCGCGGGAGCATTTGGCTTTTTGATTGTGGAGAAGCTACGCAACATCAAATATTACATACAAGTATTAAACCTAGACGAATTGAAAAAGTATTTATTACCCATCTTCATGGGGATCACATATATGGTTTGCCGGGCCTTTTATCTAGTCGTTCTTTTCAAGGTGGCAATACGAAAGTGACCGTTTATGGTCCTAGTGGAATTAAGGACTATCTTGATATTAGTTTAAGAGTAAGCAAAACGTACCTGAAATATCCACTTGAAATTATTGAAGTGGAGGAAGGGACGGTTTTTGAGGATCATCAATTTCACGTGGAAGCGAAACTCTTAGACCATGGTCTGCCTTCTTTCGGTTACCGAGTGGTCGAAAAAGATCTCCCTGGTCAATTGTTAGCTGATAAATTACAAGCAATTGGTGTGAAGCCTGGTCCAATTTATAAAAAGATTAAAGAAGGACATACGGTCGAGTTTAATGGGCAAAAGCTGAATCCATCTGATTTTCTTGGGAAACCACAGAAAGGGCGGATTGTAACGATTTTAGGTGACACAAGACCTTGCGATGCTATTCATAGTCTTGCAAAAGATGCAGATTTCCTAATTCATGAAGCAACATTTGCTGGGGACGATGGGGAACTTGCACATGAGTATTATCATTCAACAACGATTCAAGCGGCAGAAGCAGCACAAATAGCCAACGTAAAAAAATTATGTCTGACACATATTAGTTCCCGTTATGATCGCGAGGCATGGCTACAGCTTGTTCAAGAGGCTAGAACGGTATTTGCTGAGACAATGATTGCGGAAGACTTTTTAGAAGTGGGTATTCCGCTTAGAAAAGATTAATAGATATAGGTTCTTTATTAAACTTTGGTCCTTGGATACGATTAAGGTTGTTATTGAAAAATATAAGAAATAAGTAATTTATTAATTTATCTAGAGATGGAAATCGGCAGGACTGTATAGTAAGGGGGAAAGATGCGTTGAATAAAAATGCGTTAGAGAAGATTACATTAGCTAACATAGAAAAAAAGATGCATGCAGAAGAGTTTGATTTCAAATTTATTAATGAACTTATTAGTATTTTTCAAATGTGTAATTCCGATAAAAAACAAAAAGAATTTCAAACACGAATGTATAATTTACATTATAAACTCCCAGAAGAGTTCCAAGACCAGGAGACCTGCCTCAAGATTTATAAAGTGTCACAACAATGGATTGAAAACGAAGTCACCAGACTTGAAAATGAAACAAAATTACCATGGGAAGTCCAAACAGAAGATATTCAGAAATTAGACGAGAAGATTAGAAAGACACAATTAGTAATAAGACATAGGCTCTCAGAAGTTGTTTATGACTTAATTAATTAAGTCTTTAAAAAGCTCAGAGGTACCTGAGCTTTTTAAAGACTTGTGAATTACATTGTTATTTAGCCTGTTATTATAGGTTGCTCCACAATAACTGATCTACTATGCATTCCATCCACGGATATACTGTTTTGGTGATTCAATCTCGGTACCGAGCTCTTTCGCAGCAGTTCGAGGCCAGTAAGGGTCACGGAGAAGTTCCCGTGCAATAAAAATGAGATCTGCTCGGTTGTTTTGGAGAATTTCCTCAGCTTGTATCCCTGTTGTAATTAAGCCAACTGCACCTGTTGGAACCTCGGATTCATGTTTGATTTTTTCTGCGAATTTAACTTGATAGCCAGGATAAACATTGATTCTTGCTGGTACAACGGCACCCGAACTAACATCAATCAAATCAACACCTTGTTCCTTCATCGACTTGGCTATTGTTATGTAGTCGTCTATAGTTAAGCCTTCTTCATTGTAATCACAAGCTGACACCCTTACAAATAGTGGACCTTCCCACACGGTTTTCACTGCATCAATGACTTCACGGAGAAATCTATAGCGGTTCTCTTGGGTGCCGCCGTATTCATCCTCACGCTTGTTTGTGAGTGGTGATAAAAATTGATTGATTAAATAACCGTGCGCAGCATGAATCTCAATGACTTCAAAACCTGCTTTCTTTGCCCTTTCCGCAGCTAACCTGAATGCTTCAATGGTATTTTTGATGTCCTCTTTTGTCATCTCTTTTGGTTGCTTATACCGTTCGTTAAAGGCTAGAGCAGAAGGTGCAATAATTTCCTCAGGTAGTTCTGCTTTTCTTCCTGCGTGAGCAATCTGAATTCCTGCTTTTGCCCCATGTCTGTTAATTCGCTTTACTAGCTCTTGTAGACCCTCGATATGCTCATCGCTCCAGATTCCAAGGTCATTAGGGGAGATACGACCTTGGGAAGTGACTGCTGTCGCTTCTAAAATTACGAGACCGACTTGTCCAATTGCTCTACTTTCGTAGTGAGTATGATGCCAGTCTGTGACCTTTCCATCTTCTTTCTCAACGGAGTACATGCACATCGGAGCCATGACAATTCGATTCTTTAATGTTAGATTTTTTACTTGATAGGGAGTAAATAATTTTCGGTCCAATATAAACCCTCCTGTTTTTTATTTTCGGTATAAGTATAACAGGAGAGATGTTATTTTTCTCTTTGTTCGTTTTGTAGGGAACAATGTTTGAGAAAAGAGTCTTCAAAATATAAAAGACAAGTAGAAAATGGTAAACTGGCAAAGTGGAGATGAGGTTTCACAATCCCGCTCACAGTTTAATCCGCATTTTGATAGCTGGAGAATCCTCTTTTTGTTTTATCCAAAAAGAACGAACTAGTTATTGGTTGAATGGATTTTACCCTGAGGACTAGAGAAAAAAGCAAAACTACTTTACGAAGCCATATGAGGTGAGGCTTATGAACAATCGTATAAAAGAAAAAAATATTGTCATTACGGGGGCGTCCGGAGGAATTGGGGCGGAAATGGCTCGACTTTCAGCGCAATCAGGTGCTAACTTGGTTCTCCTAGCTCGTAGTGTTGATAAACTTGAACAGTTAAAAAAAGAGCTTGAAAATGAATTCGGTGTACATGTTGTGGTAAAAAGCTTGGATGTTGCTGATACGGAGGCCGTCCAACGTGTTTTCAAGGAAGTTTTGTCTGAAATAACACATGTTGATATTCTTGTGAACAATGCCGGATTTGGTGTTTTTCGTCATGCTCATGAAGCTGATTTAGCCGAGGTAAAATCGATGTTTGAGGTAAATGTAATTGGATTAGTGGCCTGTACATCGATGGTACTCCCTAGCATGAAAGGGAGGAAGAGTGGACATATCATTAACATTGCATCACAAGCTGGCAAGATAGCGACGCCGAAATCGAGCGTTTACTCGGCGACCAAACATGCTGTGCTCGGGTATACCAATAGTTTGCGCATGGAAGTAAGTGATGAGGGAATTTATGTTACTTCTGTAAACCCAGGGCCCATTGAAACGAATTTCTTTGAGATTGCAGATAAACAAGGGACATATGTTAACAATGTGAAAAAATTTATGCTTCAACCCGAGTATGTTGCGAAAAAAGTGGTAGAACGAATGATGACAAGCACTAGAGAAATTAATCTGCCAAGATGGATGAATGCAGGTAGTACTATTTATGCTCTGTTTCCACGGGCATTTGAGCGAATTGGCAAACGAGCATTTAATAAAAAATAGAAAAACCGGCTGTTTAAAAACAGCCGGTTTTTCTATTTTAAGCGGGCTTATTAATCATCACTTATACAGTTTAACTGGTTAAAAATTCATATACGGTATCATTAACGGCCTCGTATAGGTCGATGCTTGGGTCTGCTGCCTTTAGTGTGACTATTTTTTCGCACATTTTCTCGGTATCCTCTATTGAAATGAACTCTTCCCCTGTACTGTATTGTAACAAGCAGTTCTGAATCATTTTTCGAATGAGTTTTTTCCATTCGTTGCACCTCAAATTAATTATAGGCTTTTTCAAAGTGAGAATCATGCAGTCTTACAAAAATCTATTGGTTGGAATAAAAGCTATTCAGAACGTTGATGGGAAAAATTCCTATTGCAACCGAACACATATTCGCTTATGATGAGGAATATAATAATTAGGGAACGGACGTTCTTGATATAAGTGTTGATCATCAAAGAGGAGGGGCAGGGCATTGTTCGATTATACCAACATGCCGCAAAATCAGATTTTATGTATCGATATGAAGAGTTTTTATGCAAGTTGCTCTGCTGTGATGTTGGGGCTTGATCCGCTTGATTGTTATCTTGCTGTTGTCGGAAATACGGATCGAACGGGCAGCGTTGTTCTTGCCGCTTCACCTCGTTTAAAAAAAGAATTTGGAATTAAAACGGGTTCAAGATTGTTTGAAGTTCCAGATGACCCACGCATTCATATTGTTGATCCTAAGATGTCAACATATTTGAGGATTTCCACCGAAATTTCAAAGGTATTCAATCGATATGCCCCTAAAGAAGCAATCCACACTTATAGTGTAGACGAAAGTTTTATAAAGGTTGATGGTACATCTAAGCTTTTTGGTGGGGCAAGGAGCATTGCTGAGAAAATTAGAGATGACATTGAACGGGAGTTTCAGCTGCCTTCTGCAGTTGGGATTGGACCTAATATGCTCATGGCTAAACTTTGCCTAGATTTAGAGGCAAAAACGAAAGGTGTTGCTGAATGGACGTACCAAGATGTTCAAGCAAAATTATGGAAAGTGTCGCCACTAAGAGAAATGTGGGGAATTGGTCGTCGTGTAGAAAAAACATTAAACGGCATGGGGATTTTTACGGTAGGCCAACTGGCACGCTATGATCTTGAAAAGTTAGAGAAAAAGTTTGGAATTATGGGCAATCAGTTGTATCACCACGCTTGGGGGATCGATTTTTCTGAAATTGGTGCCCCGATTGTCGAAGGACAGATTAGCTTTGGAAAAAGCCAAATCCTTCTCCGTGATTACAAGGATAAAGAAGAAATTAAACATGTAATTTTAGAAATATGTGAGGAAGTAGCACGTCGAGCAAGAAGTCATGGAAAAGCTGGGCGGACGATCAGCTTCGGAATCGGCTACAGTCAGGATGAATTTGGAGGAGGGTTTCATCGCTCACGAACAATTGAAATTCCAACAAATATTACAATGGAACTTTATCGCGTATGCCTTGAGTTGTTTTCGGAAAATTACACAGGGAAAACCGTGCGTAGCATTGCCGTTTCGCTTGGGAATCTGACTCCAGATACTCAATTTCAGCTCGACCTCTTTGACCCGGATGGTTGGAGACGACATAAGTTAGGCTATACAATGGATAAAATTCGTGCTCGTCATGGTTCAACCGCATTACTGCGGGCGGTGTCTTATACGCCGGGAGGAACGGCCCTTCATCGAGCAAAACTAGTAGGCGGGCATAAAGGTTAAATGAATCAAGAGGAAGTGAGGATAAATAATGATTCGTGATCGTGGAAGGATAAAATGGACATCAATGATGCTTCCTGAACATGTTAAAATGCTGAGAGAGTGGGTACAAGAGGATGAGTATGAACAAGAGAAGGTTTTGGATGAGCAACAGCTTGAACAAATGAATGAAACCATTCTTGGGGCAATGGAATTCAATTACCAAGTAGCAATTACCCATTATCGACAGCATAAATATGAGATTGTCGTCGGAAGAATTTGCTATTGGGACGCACTAGTTAACAAACTGCATATCATGGATAGATTTGAGTCTCTTCATCGAATTGCTCTTTCTGATGTGGTCGATGTTTGCAAAGTGGAAGAATAAAGCAAAGAGCAATGGCACGCCATTGCCCAGTTTTTACTTAGAGGTCTTTCTCAACGCGAACAGCTGACTCGAATTTTCCTTTATGGCTACCGTCACAGAAAGGTTTGTTATTGCTCATGCCACAGCGACAAAGTGAAAAAGTTGGCTTTGTATCATATACATTTCCTTCTCCATCAAGCAGTTCTACGTCTCCAGAGATGCGTAGGGAGCCATTGTCGTTAACTTTAATCTGAATCTTTGACATCGAAAACCCCTCCTAATATTTCCAATTCTTATTTATAATCGTAAGTGGGAACAAGTGAAAATGCAAGTCATACGACAGATAAGAAATCGCATGATACACTATATACAATACAAGACGAAAATAAAGGGATGAAAACAGTGAAGATTATGATTACCGAAGCTGCTGAGAAACAGCTTATTGAACGAACTGCAGGAAAACAAGGCGTTTTTAAAATAGAGTATGATACAGAAGACTGTTGTGCCGTCAATGGAATTGCCATGCTTTGGTTTGTTTCGACTCCAAATGAGGAGGATGGTGCAGCTGAAACAAACGGTTTACCTGTTTTTGTTGAAAAAGCAAAAGAAATCTTTTTTGATGAAAACATGATTATTGATTTTGTTCCAGCAAAAGGATGTTTTCAATTGAAAAGTCCTAATCAATATTTCAACCCATGTATGAGCTTCATCGATAAAACAAAAACAGCATAAAAAGTGGGCCACACAAAGTAGGCTCACTTTTTTTATTTGTTGGCATAAACATATTTTGTTAAAAAATCATCTAAAACTTGTTGATATTCTTGCCGGTTTTCCGTCAAAGAGCGAGCGTGAACACCGTTTTCGGCGAGGAATAGTTGCTTAGGTCCTGACTTGTGCGCATAAAGCTTTTCTGTCATGTCTGGTAGTATATAGTCATCTTTTTTGCTATGAATAAACAACATCGGTTTTGCAATCTTTTCAATCGCAGTAAGCGGTGAGACATCTTTTAATGGATAGCGGTCGCGAATCTTCAGAAACAACGTCGCAATAGGTAACATCATTTTCGGAGGTATTTTTACTTCCGTTTTCACCACATGAGCTAATTGCTCACGGAAATCTGAATAGGGGCAATCTGCAACATAAAAATTTGCTCCATCTTCAAGCATTCCAGCATATTGAATCATCGTTGATGCTCCCATCGATTCCCCATGGATACCGAGTAGAAGGTTCTCACCTTTTTCTGCTTTCAACCAATCAACAACTGCTTTCAAATCAAACTTTTCATAAAATCCATAGCTAGTTGTTTTTCCTCCAGATTCTCCATGGCGGCGCTGGTCATAAATAATCGCGTTAAAGCCGCGTTCGATAAAAAGGTTCATATATTTCACCGAGGAAAGTTTATTCTCAGTCACACCATGACAAAAAATCATGTACCGGTTTGTATCCCAAGGTTCAATAAGAATCGCTTTTAAAGGATAACCAAAAGGAGATTGGATGGATAGATCTCTTTTCGGGAGTGCTTGATAATCTGTGGGCTTTAATAACCCAGCAACTTCATCACGTTTTACGATCTCTTCATCTCGTTTCTTTTTGATATACATAATTCGGTTTGTAAAATAAATACCAAACATTGTAATGATGGACAATATAGCGATTATAAAACGGATAAACCTTTTCATCATGCTCCTCCGATTCATGTAATTGTCTTTATTTTATCATTTTATTCATAGCAAAACAGAAAAGCCGCCCCAGTGGAACGGCTTAGTGAAATATTTGAAATTTATCCTTCACTTCGACTTTGACGATTTGTTGGATGGATTGCTCGATCAAGGTCTTCAACAGCTATTTTTTGTTTAACATTATTAGCATTTGGCTTACCCTGTTGACTGTATCCTTTATCGCGTTTTCTGCTCATTCTAGTGTCTCCCTTCTGAAAAAAGTGACTACATTAATAAGATGGCTTTAGGTTCGCTAGCTATGCAGGTAAATAAAGATTAAGGGGTAACTGAATCTCACCAGAACAATAGTTGGAACTTTCAAATAAATAGAAGGAAAAGCGAGTGATGTACTCGAAATAGATAGGAGGAAAAAGAAAGAGAGGATGAAAAGAATGGGGCAAAATGATGTTGTCATTGTGAGCGCAATAAGAACAGCAATAGGAAATTTTAATGGTAGTTTAAAGAACGTTTCAGCACCTGAGTTAGGAGCAACCGTTATAAAAGGGGCTTTGGAAAAAGCGGGGTTACAACCAGACCAAGTTGATGAAGTGATTCTCGGGAATGTCCTGCAGGCTGGTTTGGGGCAGAATCCAGCGAGACAAGCAGCCTTAAAGGCGGGTCTCCCGGAATCAGTGTCTGCTTTGACAATTAATAAAGTTTGTGGTTCAGGTTTAAAAGCAGTCCATCTTGCTGTTCAAGCGATAATTACAGGTGATGCCGACGTTATTGTAGCAGGTGGAATGGAGAATATGAGTCAAGCGCCTTATTTGTTAAATAGCGCTCGTGAAGGTTTCAGAATGGGCGATCAAAAGCTTGTTGATAGCATGATAAAAGATGGATTATGGTGTGCGTTTAACGATTACCATATGGGAATAACAGCAGAAAACCTATGTGATAAATATGAAATCAAACGAGAAGAACAGGATGAATTCTCTGCTTTGAGTCAGCAAAAAGCGGTACAAGCAATTGAGGCAGGGAAATTTAAGGATGAGATAGTGCCGGTAATTATTCCTCAACGAAAAAAAGATCCGATTGTATTTGATACAGATGAGTATCCAAAAAGTGGAACAACTTCCGAAAAGCTAGCTAATCTGCGCCCAGCTTTTAAAAAGGATGGGAGCGTAACAGCAGGGAATGCATCAGGAATTAATGATGGCGCAGCAGCATTAGTCGTCATGAGTAAAAAGAAGGCAGAAGAATTAGGGTTAAAACCACTAGTGACAATAAAAGCTAATGCGAGCGCCGGAGTGGACCCAAGTATAATGGGGATTGGCCCGGTGGCGGCAGTAAAGAAAGCGCTGTCCAAAGCGGGAATGACCTTGGAGGAAATTGAACTAATCGAAGCTAACGAAGCGTTTGCTGCACAATCTTTAGCGGTCGATCGGGAATTAAATTTAAATAAAGAAATATTAAATGTAAACGGTGGAGCCATTGCACTTGGTCATCCAATTGGAGCTAGTGGGGCAAGAATTCTGGTTACATTGATTCATGAAATGCAACGTCGAAAAGCGAAGACTGGATTAGCTACATTATGTATTGGTGGTGGTCAAGGCGTCGCAACAGTAGTTGAACTAGCTTAAATAAAGCTCTTTTCTCAAACTTTGACTTTTAGATATGAAGAGAAAAGAATTAGCGCAGAAACGTCCACTCAGGGCGTTTCTGTTTTTTATAGGCTAAAGTCAACATACAGCGCGCTTGCGATTTAGCACTATGTTGCTATAATTTTGCTATAGGCTATATACGTAAAAGTTGTTTAATTAGTAAACTTGCAGGTTTTTTTCTCATAGAAAAAAGCGTATAAAAACCAATAGAAATTGAGGGAGAGTCATGAAAAAGAGAAAACAAACAAAATCACAAGCAAAGAAAGAAGACAAACCGGTTACACTAGGAGATCGGTTGAACAACGATTTGATGTCACAATTAAAAGCAAAACAAAAAGAGCTAAAAGAGCAAGAGGAAAAGAAGCAACAAGAGCAAAAAGAAATAGCAGCGAAAAAAAGGCGTGAAGAGCAAAAACGTCGTGAGAAGAATATGTCGTTTGAAGAACTCCTCGCTCAAAGTGATATGGATTGGGAAAAATTTAAATGAGTAAACGGAAGGTTGAAGTAGTTCCTTATCATCCGAAGTGGCTGGTTTTATTTAAAGAAGAAGAAGCTTTATTAGGGAAATGGTTTCATGAAGACGAGGTTTTGATTCATCATATTGGCAGCACGTCAGTGCCCGGATTAAGTGCAAAACCGATTATCGATGTTTTACTTGAAACTGTCAGTATAGAGTTGATTGACGAGGCTACGCCTATGTTTGAGGAAGCAGGCTATGAGTCAAAGGGAGAAAACGGAATACCAGGTCGCCGTTATTTTCAGAAAGTAGACAAACAAGGAAACCATTTGTATCACGTTCATGCATTTGTAAAAGGAAATGCTGAAGTTCAACGTCATTTAGTGTTTCGAGATTATTTACGAGCTCATTCAGAGCAGGCGAAGAAATATGGAGAAATAAAGGAAAACGCAGCTGCTAAACATCCAGATAATATAGAGGCCTACATGGATGAGAAAGATCCATATATTAAGCTGATTGAACAACAAGCGTATGTTTGGAAAGCAACTGACTAAAAAAGCGGCAATGGCCGCTTTTTTAGTTTGAATGCTTCAATGAATACCACTTTTCTCTTTAACGATGGGCATTGTATCTATTTGCTTTCGTTACTTTTTGAATAAAGTCGATTTCTTTAGAGGAAAGCGGTTGTGAGCGAACGGCTTGGGCATTGGCACGTACTTGCTGAACAGAGCTTGCACCGGTTACAACGGAAGCTACAGCCGGATGGGCGAGATTATACTGTAAAGCGACTTCCTCCAGTGGTCGCGAGGATGCCAAATTCTCTTTCAGAAGAGGGAGCAAATTTTGCAATTCTTCTTTGTGATAATCAAGGAAACCATTGTCTGATATTTTTTCAGCGAACTTATTGCTTAGTAGTCCTTTAGCAACAGAGCCTCTAGTTACAACACTAATATTGTGGTTATTGAGTAAGGATAATGATTCTTCCTCAGGCCGGCGGTCTAGCATACTATACTGCATCATAACAGAGATGATATTGGATTTTTGAATATATTCCCTTATTACATTTGGTCGAATAGAGGATATACCATAATAACGAATGTATCCCTCTGCTTTTAGCTCCTCAAACGCTTCAATGGTTTCATCAATTGGATCATCGATTGTACCTCCATGAAGTTGGTAAAGATCGATATAATCTGTTTGAAGACGTTTTAAGCTTTGTTTAACAGCTTCTTTAATATAGTGTTTTGATGGATCCCAACTCCATCCGTCTTTGCGATCATTCCACCGATTACCAGCTTTTGTTGCAATAATGACATCTTCACGTACGTTTTTTAAAGACTGTCCGATGATTTTTTCGTTTTCACCGAAATCATACAAGTCTGCTGTATCGAAATAATTAATTCCTTCCTCGAGAGCTACCTCAATAATTTCTTGTGCTTTTCGTTCGTCAGTTCCGAGAGACATGCATCCAAGCCCAATGGCGCTAACTTGTAAATCTGATTTACCTATTTGAGTTTTTTTCATTTTACCACCCAGTTTCTAGTTTTCTTTATTTTAACGAAGAAAACAGGGTGACTACAACTATTGTGAACGGGGAAGGCTCTTAGAGACTGAGTTTACCCATTCTTTTACAGAGTGATAATCTTTTTGATATTCTTTTAGCTTTTGCCGTATTTCCCAAGCCTTACCGGACATTATGAATCCATGCTCATAAACATAAACCTTCATCCTTATCCCACCTTATATGCAGTATGGTAAAATGTATGAGCATTTGATATCGGATTAGAACAGGAGTGAAAGCATGAGCTCGCTTGAAGAAAAGACATTAAGTACAGAAAAAATTTTCACAGGAAAAATTATTAGTCTACAGGTGGATGAAGTAGAGCTGCCAAATGGTAAAACATCAAAAAGGGAAATCATCAAACATCCCGGTGCGGTGGCAATTATTGCGCTAACAGACGATGGTCGAATCGTAATGGTTGAGCAATATCGAAAGGCGTTAGAACGTGCAATCGTAGAAATTCCCGCGGGTAAGCTTGAACAAGGGGAGAAGCCAGAGGTTTGTGCGTTGCGGGAACTAGAGGAAGAAACAGGTTATGAGTGTCAGAAAATTGAACCTTTAATCTCGTTTTATACATCACCGGGTTTTGCGGACGAATTGGTCCATTTATTTATTGCAACCGGACTTAAGAAGAAAGTAGATGCTGCCGATTTGGATGAAGATGAATTTGTGAATTTAATTGAAGTTTCATTAGAAGAGGCCGTTGACTTCATGAAACAACAAAAAATTTATGATGCCAAAACGGCTTTTGCTGTCCAATATTTACAGTTGCAGAAAGCGATGGGGAAATAAATGAAGGAATACTTTGCCGATTTACATATCCATATTGGTAGAACAAAATCAGGCAGGGCAGTAAAAATTACCGGTTCAAAAACGTTAACTTTGACAAATATTATCGGACATGCGAGAGATATAAAAGGATTAGATATTGTTGGAATAATTGATTGCCATTCACCAGAAGTGTTAGAAGAACTGGAAGATTTGATGGCTGCTGGTGAAGTAATCGAGCATCCTGACGGTGGCTTATTGTATGGAGGAATGGGGATATTTTTAGGAACAGAATTGGAAATCAACAGTGAGGAAACTTCTGGCCCAATTCATGTACTATGCTTTTTCCCAACAATGGAAACAATGCGCCTTTTTTCTGAGTGGTTATCAAATCACTTAAAGAATATTCATTTAAGTTCTCAACGTGTATATGTGACTGGAAAAGAGTTGCAACATAAAACCAAAGAGTTGAATGGTCTATTTATACCGGCGCACGTTTTTACCCCTTTTAAGAGTTTGTATGGAAAAGGGGTACGGCGTTCACTTACAGAAGTATTCGATCCTACCCTTATTGATGGTGTTGAATTAGGATTAAGTGCAAACACAAAAATGGCAGAACAGCTAGCAGAATTAAGTGCTTATCCGTTTTTAACAAATTCAGATGCCCACTCTTTGAAAAAAATCGCTAGAGAGTATCAAAAGCTTTATATGAACGAAGTGTCTTTTACTGAGTTCGGTAAGGTACTGAGAGGCGAAGAGGGAAGGGGTGTAGCGGCCAATTATGGGCTAGATCCGTTGCTAGGGAAGTACCATCGTACGGTATGTGCAAACTGTCTACTCCCAATTTCAGAAGGGAATCCATGTTCAGTATGTGGAAAAAGTAAAATTGTAAAAGGGGTTGCTGACCGGATTGCGGAGTTAAAATCAGAGGAGGAGAACCTCCCATATCGCCCACCGTATATTCATCAAATTCCACTTGATTTTATTCCTGGACTAGGGCCGAAATTACTAGAAAAGTTAATGAACCATTTTGGTACAGAAATGGCGGTTTTACATGAGGTTCCCGAATCAGCATTGAAGGAAGTTGTTCCAAGTAAGGTTGCAGAGTTGATTGTTCAAGCTCGGAGTGGAGACCTTAAGGTACATGCTGGAGGCGGAGGAAAATACGGGAAAATTATTGAAACCTAATATAACAATTTCGAATCACTAGTTTTTTTCTAGTAAAATGAATCTGCAAAATGCTAGTCATAGAACGAAATCTCCTGCATAAAATTTAATATCCAATGGTGCAGGAGGAAAGTCTATGAAGAAAAGAAAATACCATAACGTCGCAGCTAATCATTTCCGTGAGTATTCCTCTATTTATTTGTTTGTGATTGTACTATTTCTGATGGGAGTTATTTTTGGAGCCGTAATTGTTAATAGTCTCAGCTTTACACAAAAGGAGGATTTATTTTACTATCTTTCGCAATTTTTTGGACAAGCTGCTGATGGAGAATTCAATGCTCCGAAGGATTTATTTATCCAAAGCTTCTTTCATAATAGTAAATTTATCGGTTTAATTTGGATTTTAGGAATATCAATTATTGGTCTTCCAATCATCTTAATTATGTTGTTTATTAAGGGTGTGACTGTCGGCTTTACAGTCGGATTTCTGGTCAATCAAATGGGGTGGAATGGCTTTTTACTTTCATTTGTTTCAATTCTGCCACAAAATTTGATTATCATCCCTGTTTTCATCATAATGGCAGCATTAAGTGTCATGTTTTCATTAAGAATGATTCGGAATCAATTTATGAAAAAAATTAGTCAACCAGTATTTCCACTATTTTTTAGGTATCTTTTTTGTTTCTTAGGGGCGTTAGTCGTGATTGCAGGAGCTGCAGGTGTCGAATCATTAATTTCACCTGCTTTGCTCAAAGCAGTTATTCTATCTAACAGTTAGAATGACTATAAGAAAAGAATAGTTATCTTTTCTTATTTGTAATAATTTTATTATGAATCTCCTTTTCATTCTGCTATAATATAGGTGACAGTGGGCGGGGGAGTGAAGACTATCTGTATGGAAACTAGAATTGAAAGAATAAAGAAACAGCTGCATTCGTCCAGTTATAAATTAACACCACAACGTGAAGCAACTGTTCGTGTCTTATTAGAAAACGAGGAAGACCATTTAAGTGCAGAAGATGTTTATCTTCTTGTGAAAGAAAAATCTCCTGAGATTGGTCTTGCGACAGTGTACCGGACGCTTGAACTTTTAACAGAACTGAAAATAGTCGATAAAATTAATTTTGGGGACGGTGTTTCCCGTTACGATCTCCGCCAAGAAGGTGCAGCCCATTTTCACCATCATCTAGTCTGTATTGAATGTGGTGCAGTAGATGAAATCCAAGAAGATTTGTTAGATGATGTGGAGGAAATTGTTGAACGGGATTGGAAGTTTAAAATAAAAGACCACCGTTTAACCTTTCATGGTATTTGTTATCGGTGTCAGGAAAAAGACGAAGAGTCTGAATCATTAAATGAAAATGAAAAAGCAGAACAGGCATAAGAAAAACTCTTTCTCATCATGAGAAAGAGTTTTTTTTACTCTTTTATCAAGTTTTGTCGCTTATGAACAAAAATCCAACTGCTTGAGCTAGGTTAAACTGAAAAATTGCTTCATTTATGAAAAAAGAGCGTATAAACTTATTTTCAACGTAAAAAATGGCTTTATCTACCTAAATCGGTTTTGGATTTTTACGAAAACAGGTTTTACAAAAGACCTACTTTTAATGATTAAAGGGCAAACCCCCTTTGTATCAACAGGATTTAACACTTTCATGTATATTCTTTGTTCCCCTTGGCATATCTTGTACTATAAAGCTATTCGGGGGCATTTAAATGAAATATATAACGATGTTTTTACACTCATTAAAGATTTTCGTCTTTTTTACAGGATGCACGATTCTGTTTTATTATGGTATTATGTGGGTAAATGAAGAGTATCAGAATTATCATCGGTACGACGAGCCAGAGGGCGCTGCGATTAAGGTTTCAGGAGGGGATTCCGCTGAGAAAGGCAGAATGTTGGACCGGCTGATTTTGTTTTATTTGAATGGGGAGTAATCAGAATGAATGAGCATCTTAAAGATTTCATCCACTTTTTAGTGGTAGAAAAAGGGCTGTCAAAGAATACGGTAGTATCATACGAACGTGATTTAAAGAGCTATATCGCTTATTTAAAGACAACTGAAAGTGTCAGCGATTTCGAACTAGCTCAACGAACTCACATCATTCGTTTCCTTGCACATCTAAAAGATGACGGAAAATCATCGAAAACGATTGCTAGGCATATCGCTTCAATCAGAGCGTTTCACCAATTCCTGTTAAGGGAAAGAGTAGTTGGACATGATCCAACCGTCCATATTGAAAGTCCACAACATGAACGTACGTTACCGAAAGTTTTAAGCCTCCAAGAAGTGGAAGTCTTGCTTGATGCTCCAAAACTTGTAGACCACTATGGATACAGAGACAAAGCTATGCTTGAGCTTTTATACGCAACAGGGATAAGAGTTAGTGAACTAATTGGTTTAAATATGGCAGATGTTCATTTAACAATGGGGTTTGTTCGTTGCATAGGGAAAGGGAATAAGGAAAGAATTATTCCAATTGGAAAAACTGCTTCAACTGCTCTAGAGGAATACTTACAACAGGGAAGACCCAAATTTGTATCCAAGAACCATAAAGATGATGCATTATTTTTAAATTTTCATGGGAAAAGGTTAACAAGACAAGGTTTTTGGAAAATCCTGAAGCGATTAGCAAACGAAGCGAATATTAAGAAAGAGCTTACCCCTCACACGTTAAGACACTCATTTGCAACGCATTTACTTGAAAATGGGGCAGATTTACGAGCCGTACAGGAAATGTTAGGACATGCTGATATTTCAACTACGCAAATCTACACCCATGTAACCAAAACAAGATTGAAGGATGTTTATAGCAAATTCCATCCGAGAGCTTAAGTTTTTTACAGTTTCATAGAAGGTTCATGAAGAGTTCATGAAGAGTTCAAAAAGTTGCCTAAATTAGAGGCAGCTTTTTCTTGTTTTTTCGATAGAAGATTAGTAAGATTAGGTTGTCAGACTTCTGACGTTTAAGAGAATCTTAAGGATATTTAAGAGGATTTTAAGGTTAGTAATGGATAAATAGGGCAAAATAATTCGGAAATCTGACTGTTATTCTTTGTAGATAAAGATCAGTGAGTTAAGACTTTTTGGTATTCCAATTACGGAACTAAAATGGAATCGCATTCATCTTAATTAAGGAGGAGATAAAATGTCTTATACATATAAAAGGGTCTTTTTAGTTGTAATGGACTCTGTAGGAATTGGCGAAGCACCAGATGCTGAACAATTTGGCGATAAGGGTGCGGATACATTTGGGCATATTGCTGAGAAAATGAACGGGCTTAAAATGCCAAATATGGCAAAGCTCGGTTTGAGTAATATTCGAGAAATAAAAGGCGTAGAAAAAGCGGAAAAGCCACTAGCATATTATACAAAAATGCAAGAAGCGTCAGTCGGTAAAGATACGATGACTGGGCATTGGGAAATCATGGGGCTCAACATAAAAACTCCATTTCAGGTTTTTCCTGATGGTTTCCCGGATGAACTAATCTCTGAGTTAGAGTCAAAAACAGGGCGAAAAGTGATCGGAAATAAGCCTGCAAGTGGGACTGCAATTTTAGATGAATTAGGCGAAGAGCATATGAAAACAGGCGCGCTGATTGTCTATACATCGGCCGATTCTGTTTTACAAATCGCGGCTCATGAAGAGATTGTACCAATTGATGAACTTTATAAGATTTGTAAGATTGCACGTGAATTGACTCTTGATGAGAAATACATGGTTGGGCGCGTAATTGCCCGTCCATTTGTTGGGACGCCAGGGGACTTCAAACGCACAGCGAACCGCCATGATTATGCTCTTAAGCCTTTTGGGCGTACAGTCATGAATGAACTCCAAGACGGTGGCCTAGATGTGATTGCAATCGGGAAAATTTCTGATATTTACGATGGCGAGGGTGTGACTAAGTCACTTCGTACTGTATCCAATATGGATGGAATGGATAAATTGCTTGAAACCTTAGAAATGGATTTTACAGGATTAAGCTTTTTGAATTTAGTTGATTTTGATGCACTCTACGGCCATCGAAGAGATCCAATCGGTTATGGGAAAGCGCTTGAAGAGTATGATGCAAGACTTACGGAGGTTTTTGAAAAGCTTAAAGAAGATGATCTCCTCATCATTACTGCTGACCATGGAAATGACCCAGTCCATCATGGAACAGATCATACTCGTGAATATGTACCATTACTTGTTTATTCAAAAGGAATGGAAGCTGGGAAAGAATTACCACTACGTGATACATTTGCGGATATCGGCGCTTCAGTTGCCGAGAACTTTAAAGTGAAAATGCCGGAATATGGGAAGAGTTTCCTGAACGAATTGAAGTAGAGGTGGATATGAATGATAACGAAAATTAAAAACGCAGCAGAATTTTTGAAACAAAAATTTACCGATCAACCACAAATAGGGCTAATTTTAGGCTCAGGGCTCGGAATTTTAGCGGATGAAATTGAAAATCCTGTAAAGATTCCTTATAGCGAAATTCCTGATTTTCCTGTCTCAACCGTAGAAGGGCATGCAGGTCAACTGGTGGTAGGAAAACTTAGTGGATTCACCGTTGCAGCAATGCAGGGACGCTTTCATTTTTATGAAGGATACAGCATGGATAAAGTTACTTTCCCAGTAAGGGTTATGAAGGAGTTGGGAATTGAAACATTAATAGTGACAAATGCTGCAGGAGGAGTAAATGAAAGCTTCTCACCAGGGGACTTAATGTTAATTTCCGACCATATTAATAATATGGGGACAAATCCTTTAATTGGACCTAATGATGCTGAGTTGGGACCTCGTTTCCCTGATTTAAGTGAAGCTTATTCAAGAAATTTACGTGCTTTGGCTAAAAGAACAGCCGAAACTTTGGATATTAAGGTACAAGAAGGAGTTTATGTGGGGAACTCTGGGCCAGTATATGAAACCCCTGCGGAAGTTCGCATGCTAAGAACCTTTGGGGGAGATGCAGTGGGCATGTCTACAGTGCCTGAGGTAATTGTTGCAAGACATTCAGGTATGCAAGTACTAGGGATTTCTTGTATCTCAAATATGGCTGCTGGAATTCTTGATCAGCCATTATCCCATGATGAGGTTATTGAAACAACAGAAAAGGTAAAAGCGACTTTCTTGCTTTATGTAAAAGAACTTGTCAAAGAAATCGGAAAAGCCTAATCAAAAATAATCGGTAAGTGGTGATCGAAATGAGAATGGTTGATTTAATAGAAAAAAAACGCGATGGTCTAGAACTAACATCTGAAGAAATTGAGTTCATTATAAAAGGATATACGGACGGAACAATCCCTGATTATCAATTGAGTGCCTTGACAATGGCGATTTATTTTAAAGGTATGACTGAAAGCGAACGTGCAGATTTAACGATGGCAATGGTAGGTTCAGGAGACCAGATTGATCTTTCAAAAATTGAAGGGATTAAGGTTGATAAGCACTCAACTGGTGGAGTGGGTGATACAACTACCTTAGTTCTTGGCCCCCTAGTAGCAGCAGTAGGCGTCCCAGTGGCAAAAATGTCTGGGAGAGGTTTAGGGCATACAGGTGGAACAATCGATAAGCTCGAGGCTGTTGAAGGTTTCCATGTTGAAATAGATAACGAGGAGTTTATCTCTCTTGTAAATAAAAATAAAATTGCGGTTATTGGTCAAAGTGGCAATCTAACACCAGCCGATAAAAAGTTATATGCGCTACGTGATGTGACAGCAACTGTGGATAGTATACCGTTGATTGCAAGTTCAATTATGAGTAAAAAAATTGCCGCTGGTGCAGATGCTATTGTTCTCGACGTAAAAACGGGTGCAGGTGCGTTTATGAAAACCCTAGAAGATTCTCGTGAACTTGCGAAAGCGATGGTACAAATCGGGAATAATGTTGGCCGAAACACAATGGCAGTGATTTCTGATATGAGTCAACCATTAGGATATGCCATTGGAAACGCTCTTGAGGTTAAAGAGGCAATTGAAACGCTCAAAGGTGAAGGGCCGGAAGATTTAACGGAACTTTGCTTAACGTTAGGGAGCCATATGGTTTATTTAGCCAAGAAAGCAGGTTCATTGGTTGAAGCACGTGGAATGCTTGAAAAGGCTATCGAGGATGGCTCGGCACTTGAATCGTTTAAAATCTTTTTAAGCTCGCAGGGTGGCGATGCATCAGTAGTGGATGATGTAACAAAATTACCACAAGCTAAGTTCAAAATTGAGCTTGAAGCGAAAGAGGAAGGCTATATATCTGAGATTGTTGCTGATGAAATTGGAACGGCAGCCATGTTATTAGGAGCTGGGAGAGCGACCAAGGAATCAGAAATCGATTTAGCGGTTGGTCTAGTGCTTCATAAAAAAATTGGCGACCAGGTAGCGAAAGGTGAATCTTTGCTTACCATCTATAGTAATTTTGAAGACGTTAATGAAGTCAAAGAAATTTTATATAACAATATTCTTCTTACTAAGGATGAGGTTAAGGCTCCAACACTTATCCATGAGGAGATAACAGTATAAGAAAGACAGAAAGAAGCGGAAATTGATCCGCTTCTTTTTTTATTTATTTGGCTGTATAAAAAAGGATTTACTGGAAAAAATAGTGCTTATAAAGATAGGAGGTTTATGGCCATGAGACGTAAAGGTATTTTCAGTCTAATGATCGTTTCCGTTATGATTACATCTTTGTTCGCTCCAACAGCATTTGCAAATGAAAACGGCGGTGGGGTTCAACTTGCAGATGATTCACTATCGGCAGTTCTAATCGAACGGGACACAGGCAAAGTTCTCTATGACAAAAACAGCAAAGAACAATTACCACCAGCAAGTATGACTAAAATTATGACAATGCTTTTAATCATGGAGGCCTTAGATGAAGGTAGACTAAAGTGGGATGAAAAAATCCGTACTAGCGAGTATGCTGCATCTATGGGTGGGTCGCAAATCTTCTTGGAGCCAGGGGAAGAGATGACGGTCGAAGAGATGTTAAGAGGAATTGCGATTGGCTCGGCAAATGATGCTTCGGTGGCAATGGCTGAAAGGTTAGCTGGTTCTGAAGAAGAGTTTGTCAAATTAATGAATGAAAAAGTAAAAGAACTTGGACTTAAGGATACGGCTTTTAAAAACTCAACCGGACTACCGACAGACAACCATTATAGTACAGCACATGATATGGCCGTAATGGCAAAGGAACTTTTAAAATATGAGACAATTACAAAGTTTACAGGGAAGTACGAAGATTATCTTCGGGAAGGCTCTGATAAAAAGTTTTGGCTGGTAAACACGAATCGATTGGTTCGGTTTTATCCTGGTGTTGACGGATTAAAAACAGGGTTTACGAGTGAGGCTAAATATTGCTTAACAGCTACTGCAGAAAAAGAGGGCATGAGGGTCATAGCTGTTGTTTTTGGTGCGCCTACGTCTAAATCGAGAAATGCACAGGTAACAAAAATGCTTGATTATGCATTTAGTCAATATGAATCACATCCGATGTATGAAAAAGGTCGTGTCCTTGGAAAAGCTGGTATTAGTAAGGGAAGCGAAAAGAATGTGGAAGCGGTAACTTCTGAGCGGATTTCTTTGCTAACAAAAAAAGGTGAGGATATTAAAAAAATCGAGGAAAAAATCTCTATTAAGAAAGATTTAAAAGCACCGATTGAAAAAGGCGACCAGGTTGGAACCTTAAAGCTAATCCAAGATGGAAAGACATTAGTTGAAACAAAGTTAGTAGCTAGTGAAGCAGTTAAAAAGGCAAGTTGGTGGCAGCTTTATAAGCGCTCATTTGGCATGTTTACTAGAACAGAGTAGTTGCTTTAAAAGGAAGTAGTTGTCGAATGTACACACCTTAAAACTAGTTTTAGCGAATGGCCACTAGTTTTGTCCATAAAGAAGGATTTGCTATGTATATGGCGAATTTGACTCCTTATACCAGATAAGGAGGCAATGAATCCGTGAGTCTTAACATTGAAATGGAAGTTAAAAATGACATCTTATGTATTCGTCTGGACGGTGAGTTGGATCACCATGCAGCTGATGAATTGCGCCAGAGGGCAACAAGTGCAATTGAGGAGCAGAATATCCGTAATATTGTTCTGAATCTTGAACACTTAACCTTCATGGACAGTTCAGGTCTTGGTGTTGTTTTGGGAAGATATAAGCATATAAAACAGTTGCATGGAGAAATGATCGTGTGCGCCGTTACCCCTCCAATCAAACGGTTATTTGATATGTCAGGCTTGTTTAAAATTGTACGGCTTGAGCAGTCAGAGGAAAACGCATTAGAAAGATTGGGGGTTGCGTGACGAATGAAAAATGAGATGAATCTTCAATTCAGCGCTTTAAGTCAGAATGAATCGTTTGCGCGAGTAACAGTGGCAGCTTTTATTGCTCAATTAGATCCAACTGTGGATGAATTAACAGAAATTAAAACGGTCGTTTCTGAGGCTGTCACAAACTCAATTATACATGGATATGAAAATAGCCACGATGGAAAAGTGTATATTTCTGTTGTATTAGAAGATAATTTTGTCGAGTTAGTGATTAGAGACAAAGGCGTCGGCATACAGGATATTGATGAAGCTAGACAGCCACTATATACGTCGAAGCCGGAGCTTGAGCGATCTGGCATGGGTTTTACGATCATGGAGAATTTTATGGATGAAGTAGAAGTTCGATCAGAGCCTGGCTTCGGCACTGAAATTCGTATGAAAAAACACTTGCTGAAAAGTAAAGCACTGTGCAATTAAGGAGTCCTGCTTATGGATGTTGAGGTAAAGAAGGATAGTAGTCAAGCCTATTTAAAGGACCATGAAGTAAAGGAATTGATCAAGCGAAGCCATGAGGGAGACCAAGAGGCAAGAGATTTGATTGTACAAAAAAATATGCGACTTGTCTGGTCTGTGGTCCAACGTTTTTTAAATCGGGGCTACGAGCCGGATGACTTATTTCAAATAGGAAGCATCGGTCTCCTTAAATCAGTGGATAAATTTGATTTATCCTATGACGTTAAATTTTCAACCTATGCTGTGCCGATGATCATTGGAGAAATTCAACGGTTTATCCGTGACGACGGTACAGTAAAAGTAAGTCGCTCCTTAAAAGAAATGGCTAATAAAATTCGCAAAGCAAAGGATGAACTCTCTAAAACATATGGGAGAATTCCGACAGTCAATGAACTTGCAGAATTTCTTGAACTGACTCCTGAGGATATCATTCTTGCCCAGGAAGCGAGTCGAATTCCATCGTCTATTCATGAAACAGTATATGAAAACGATGGTGACCCGATTACGTTACTTGATCAAATTGATAATGGTGAAGAAGGGCGTTGGTTCGACAAAATTGCTTTGAAAGAAGCCATTATGGAGTTAGATGAGAGGGAGAAACTGATTGTTTATCTTCGCTATTATAAGGATCAAACGCAGTCGGAAGTTGCATCGAGATTAGGGATCTCTCAAGTACAGGTATCGAGGCTAGAAAAGAAAATATTACAACAAATGAAGACCCGTATGGACCAATAAATCCATGCGGTTTTTTTATGTCCTCCTGTCCTTCCATTTTTAGTTTTCTCTACTTTCCCCTATTTTTATTCTTTCGTTCCGAATCTTTTAAGCAATAGTCTATCCAATTTTTGGACTTCATGAAAATACACAACCAACCAATACTAGGGATACAAGGAATTTGATGTGTTGGAAGTGAATGGGATGGAAAATACAGTCTACATTCGGATGAGAAACCGTGTGCAGGTTAAGTCGAATGACACAGTTTTCCTTAGGGATGTAGCCCAGATTATTTCAAGGGACAATCTCCATGAAAAGCTGGAATGCTTGCCCGTACACAAAGTAACAACGAAAGACAATAACATCATTATTATTGATGTCATGATGGTCATCCGTTTAATTTCAAAAGCTTTTCCTACCGTGGACATTCAAGCGATTGGGCCTCCTCAGACAATCATTGAAGTGATGATTAAAAGGAAGTCTGTTTCAATTCCACTTTTTATTCTAGTGTGGTTTCTTTTATTTGTGGGCTCTGCCATCACGATCATGAATTTTCACGAGGATGTGAGTATGCAAGCTGTACAACAACGGATTTATACCATTATTACAGGTAAGCAAGAGTGGAAACCACTCCTTTTTCAAATTCCTTACTCATTTGGATTGGGATTAGGAATGATTTTATTTTTTAATCATTTTTTTAAGAAAAGAATTAACGAGGAACCTAGCCCGTTAGAAGTGGAAATGTTTAATTATCAACAATCCCTTGATCAATATGTCATTTTAAAAGAAAACAAGGAAAGTGTGAGGCGTTTAGATGACGATTAATATTCTTCTTGTTTTTTTAGTAGGTCTTGCAGGCGGGCTTGCGGTAGGAGCTGGATTTGTTGCTTTTCTTGTCGTTTTAGGAGTGATTCCAAGATTAACTCAACTCACAAAAACGATGCATTTGGTTCATCTTTATGAATGGTCGGTTGTGTTTGGAGCAATCGCTGGGACGTTTGGAAGCCTGCAAGATCCAATTTTCAGTGCTCCGGGGGTTATTGCAATTCCAATAGGCTTAGCGGCAGGAATTTTTGTCGGCATGCTAGCAGCCGGGTTAACTGAAGCCCTAAATGTTTTTCCTATACTAGCAAAACGAGTTCGAATTGAGGAGAGAATCGTCATCTTAATTATGGCAATTGTTATCGGCAAAATTGCCGGTTCTTTATTCCAATGGATGTATTTTGTTGACCTTTAACTATAGGCTCCATTCAAGCTTTGTTGCTTTTGAAGAAAATATGTAAATGAGCTATGTAATCCTGAAGTTTAGCTTGTTTATGAGAAAAAAGCCTGCAAATTAATTAGGCGTACGAAATGGCAACTAACTATGGGTCCTATCGACTTTAGGATTTAAACAATTTTTACAAAATAGCCTAACTTTAAGATGAATGAGCTAAAAAATGAGGGTGGTTAGTTATCCTTGAAAGGAGTTGTCTTTGTGGGTAAAAACAATAACAAGATGCCAATTCCTGCATCGTTAAATGAAGTAGAGTCATACATGACAAACCGAGTTGGTCTTGAGACGAGTTTCGACCTCGGTGTTAGAAAATTAAAAGTCCTAAAGAAAGACGTTCATTTCTACTATGTAAATGGGTTGTGCGATACTATTCCCATTGTTCAAATCGTCAAAGAACTAGTCGGAATTAATAATCGTAAGGAAATTTCTACCCAATTACAGGAAATTGTAGAAAACCGCATTGTCCATCAATCTGTGGAACCCGTAGATAATATGGATGAAGTGGTTGACCAAGTTCTTTCAGGTCTAATTGTCATCCTTGTTGAAGGAGAAAAGAAAGGTTTAGTAGTAGATGTACGGAGTTATCCAGGTCGTACCCCACAAGAACCTGATACGGAGAAAGTTGTACGTGGGTCAAGAGATGGCTTTGTTGAAAATATAATTGTCAATACGGCGTTAACTAGAAGAAGAATACGCGATGAACGTATGCGTTTCGAAATTATGAAAGTGGGGGAACGTTCGAAAACAGATATCGCAATTGGATATATTAAAGACGTAGCGAATCCGGACTTAGTTAATGTAATTAGGAAAGAATTAGAAGCAATTGAAATTGATGGTCTTGCTATGGCGGATAAGACAATCGAGGAGTTTATCGTCAAACAAGGATATAATCCATACCCTTTGGTAAGGTATACTGAAAGGGCGGACGTAGCCGCTTCACACCTTTTAGAGGGCCATGTATTGATTTATGTTGATACTTCGCCAAGTGTGATTATCACACCGACTACTTATTTTCACCATTTACAACATGCTGAAGAATACAGGCAATCCCCGGCTGTGGGTACTTTAGTTAGGTGGATTCGGTTTATCGGTGTGGTCGTATCGTTAATTTTACTGCCTTTATGGTATTTATATGTAAAAAATCCACATCTTTTGCCAGAAGCGTTAAATTATATTGGACCTAATGAAGATTCAAATATTCCTGTTTTATTACAGATATTTTTTGCGGATGTTGGTATTGAATTCCTGAGATTAGCAGCGATTCATACACCAACTCCATTATCAACAGCAATGGGGTTAATTGCTGCTGTGTTAATTGGACAAATTGCCATCGATGTAGGGCTATTCGTCCCAGAAGTCATCTTGTATGTATCTCTCGCAGCAATCGGAACCTATGCTACGCCTAGTTATGAAATAAGTATGGCAAATAAAATCGGTCGGTTATTCCTGTTAATTTCAACTGCCATTTTCCATGTGCCAGGGTTTGTCGTTGGTGCCACATTATGGTTAGTACTCCTAGCAAGCATTAGATCACTTAATACACCATATCTCTGGCCGTTCTTACCTTTTTCACCGAAGGCATTTTTCGAAATTATAATCCGTCGCGCAGTGCCTGGGTCGAAAATTAGACCGAGTATCGTTCATGCTCGTAATCGTCAACGACAACCAGCCAAGAATTAATCAGATGTTGCAATTGCGTGTTCTCTAAAATTATGATAAAGTAATTTTACTTTTTAACTGGGAAAATTGAGAAAATTAAACTAACAGGTAATCCGATAGGGAGAGGAAATGAGGGAGAACATGCAATTTCATGGAACTGCAAAAGTAAATGATATGGGACATCTAGAAATCGGAGGAATGGATACTGTAAAGCTTGTCGAACAATATGGTACTCCACTATATGTTTATGATGTTGCATTAATTAGAGAAAGAGCTAGAAATTTCAAGAAAACATTTGAAAATCTTGGAGTGAAAGCTCAAGTAGCCTATGCTAGTAAAGCATTTTCTACTGTAGCAATGGTTCAACTTGCAGAAGAAGAAGGGCTTTCACTTGATGTTGTTTCAGGCGGAGAATTATACACGGCTATATCGGCTGGTTTTCCTGCAGAAAAAATTCATTTCCATGGGAATAATAAAAGCATGGAAGAAATTGATATGGCTATTGAGCATGAAATTGGGTGCTTTGTAGTCGATAATTTTTATGAATTGGAATTATTGGAAGAATTGTGTGTCGCAAAAGGAAAAAACGTAAATATTTTATTGCGAGTGACTCCAGGGATTGAGGCACATACACATGACTATATTCTAACAGGTCAAGATGACTCGAAGTTTGGATTTGGTCTGTTAAATGGCCAAGCCGACCAAGCGGTTGAACTTGCTCTGCAATCAAAAAAATTAAACCTTCTTGGTATTCATTGTCATATTGGTTCTCAGATTTTTGAGACGACAGGATTCCTTGTAGCTGCTAGAAAAATTTTTGAAAAACTAAAGGAATGGAAAGAAACAAAATCATACCAAGCCAAAGTATTAAATCTCGGCGGTGGTTTTGGGATCCGTTATACTGAAGAAGATGACCCGCTACCAGCATCACAGTATGTTGAAGAGATCATTACAGAAGTGAGAACTCAAACCGAGCAATTCGATATGGATATGCCTGAAATATGGATTGAACCAGGACGTTCAATGGTTGGTGACGCTGGGACAACTTTATATCGAATTGGATCTAAAAAGGAAGTTCCCAATGTGAGACAGTACATTTCTGTCGACGGTGGTATGAGTGATAATCTCCGCCCGGCTCTTTATCAAGCAAAATATGAGGCAATACTGGCAAACAAAGCAAATGAAATTCCTGAAGAAACGGTTTCAATTGCTGGGAAGTGCTGCGAATCAGGCGATATGCTTATTTGGGACCTCCCATTACCTAAATCGGAAAATACAGATGTACTCGCTGTATTCTGTACAGGGGCCTATGGTTATTCTATGGCTAATAATTATAATCGAATTCCAAGGGCGGCAGTTGTCTTTGTTGAAAATGGAGAAGCCAAACTAGTTGTCAAGCGTGAATCTTTTGAAGATATGGTTCGCTTAGATTTGCCTTTAAGGGAAAAAATTAAAAAATAAGCTACCGATTAGAACTGCACCCCAAATTTCTTTTTGGTGGTGCAGTTTTATGGTAGTTTTTTTATTAATATAAACATACGAAATGGTTACTAGTGCGTTAAAATCGGCTTTAGGATTTAACAACAATCTTTACGAAACATTCTTTTAAAAAAACATTTCTCGACTAATTTCATTGGCATTTTTCGTTTCTTGCTGTAGAATATCCTTTGGGAGGTCGGCAAAATGAGAAGAAAGAACTGGTTGTTGTTTATACTCCTGATGGTTTTTGCTATGTGCTGGGGGGTCTTTTATTGGTTAGTTATTCTGCCAAATCAGTAGTTCGCAAAATTCTGAACATAGGTTAAAAAAGGGTATGATCACTAGAACCTGTCATATGGTTCGTGCATAAGCTACATAAGGTTTAAATCTAACCCAAAATGGGAAAACTGAATCTGTTATAATTTTTTGTTTAGTTCAGTCATTAATGAGGGATTAATATGTTAATTCGTTATAAAAAAGCATTTGAAAAGATTGCTATGGGCTTGCTTTCTTTTATGCCAAATGAAAAGGAAATAAAGAAGTTGCAACAGACGATGAAACAATATGAGACAGATGATCAATGGCAGCTGTTTTTATGGAAAGAAGAGGACATTACAGGTCTGCTTGGAGTCCAATTTATCGATGAAGTTACATTGCAAATTCAGCATATTTCTGTGAATCCATCGCATCGTCACCAAGGGATTGGGAAAAGAATGGTTTGTGCAGTGCGAGACTTATATCAAGATAAGCAAGTGCTTCCAAACGCTGAAACAGCTGGATTTGTTGAAAGATGCGATACAGTACGTTTTACACAAACTGAGAAAGGCAGTGACTGATACAAATCACTGCCTTTTTTTTCGTTTTTTAAGCTCTTTTTCTCTTTCAAGAATAACATCTGTCCGATCTCGAAGAGAATGTTTATGAATGAGCTTTGTATTTTCAAGGTTACTGCCTTCTCCCCAGATTACTCCTTGCTTCTTGCATTCTTGTTTGCAGAGATTCAGCAGTGATTGGTCGTTAATCGGAATGGTGACACTTTTATATGGAATTTTTGCTGAAATCTTATATCGTTGCTCCTCCAATAATCTTAGGATTAAAGTATGGTCAATTCCAAGGTTATGACAGTTTTGTCGTTGGGATTCTAGAATGGAATAAGCTTTTTCTAGAGTCCTTAAAGCTCCTGATAGGTTCCCCCGGCGGTAATGGTAAGAAGAAACAGCTAATTGAATAAACCCTACCCATATAGAGTTTTTATTACCCGGGTCTACTTCTTTCCAATAATCTTCAAGAATTTCATGACATTCAAAATAATCTCGATCGCCGTGAAAATGGACAAGGTATTGTACAAAGGCCTTTGGAACCATTCTCATCTCCCCCTTTATGAAAAATGATCTCTAGCTTAACACTATTATACATAATTAGTGGTAGAACATATAAATCCTGAAAAACTTATAGATAACAATATGGCAATCCTCTATACTAGTAGAAGTGTAAATTGAAAATGACTTAATATCTTGGTGGGAAAAATGGAAGAATATAATGTGAAAATTGATG